>CAJHYQ010000754.1_pt1 | contig 81436 bp, 65 predicted proteins | sample 9198721 | NCBI WGS metagenome assembly CAJHYQ01 (sample SAMEA7708357, study PRJEB35096) | sediment metagenome | biome: marine neritic benthic zone biome [ENVO:01000025]; feature: sediment [ENVO:00002007]; material: shallow marine sediment [ENVO:03000034] sea grass bed [ENVO_01000059] ... | reverse complement strand
GTCGCTCAGACACACCCTGAAGGGACACCCAAATAAGTAAGGCCCGTACCGGGTCTATGTCGCCGAATAGATGAGCCTTTGAGCAAATCGGGACGAGCTTAATCAAGGACTCAAAGCGAGGCCAGGATTGAACAACAGAATGAAGTTTTTGGCCTCGTAAAGCGCCGGGCTAGTAGACCTTGGGCACAAAAGTCTGTTCATGAAGGGGTGGGCGTTCGTAATCGGCCTGAACCGGTCGAGGTGTCAAGGCAATCGGTTTCGATTGAATGTCTTCGTAGGGAATCAACGACAGCAGGTGACTGATGCAATTCAGTCGTGCACGGTTTTTATCATCCGCGTCGACGACGTACCACGGCGCTTGCTTAATGTCTGTGTTCGCAAACATCTCGTCCTTGGCTCGCGAATAATCTGCCCAGCGCGTTCGCGATTCTAAGTCCATCGGGCTCAATTTCCAGCGACGTCGGGGGTCGTTAAGTCGCTTCTGAAATCGACGCTCCTGCTCGTCATCGCTGATGGAGAACCAGTATTTGATGAGGACGACGCCTGCTCGAACCAGCATGCGTTCAAACTCTGGGCAGGACCGCAGAAATTCACGGTGCTCCTCCTCTGTGCAGAATCCCATCACCCGTTCGACGCCCGCGCGGTTGTACCAACTGCGATCGAACAGCACCATCTCTCCAGCGGCTGGCAGATGATTAATGTAGCGTTGGAAATACCATTGTGTTTTCTCTCGCTCATTTGGAGTGGCCAGCGCGACGACACGGCAAATGCGTGGGTTAAGTCGTTCAACGATCCGTTTGATCACCCCTCCCTTACCGGCGGCGTCTCGACCTTCGAACAACACCACCACTCGAAGACCGGCGTTCTTGACCCACTCTTGCAGTTGGACGAGTTCCACCTGCAGTTTGCGCAGTTCTTTCAAATAGCTCTTGTCATCCATCTTGGCCTTTGCTGTTGACCGATCTGATCCCTGCGTGATGGCTGACTCGTCTGTGTTCTGGCCGTTCCCTCGGCTAGAAATGCTTGGCTGTTTATCCGATGGGTCGGTCGATGACGATTGATGCTGTGAATCTGACATAGGTTGGTTCCCGGCGGTTTCTTGCCTGCTACGAATGGCTTTCTGATCAAGCGGACACGGATTCCTGGGACGTCGATTTCTTTGCAGGTTTGACGATTGTCAGGTCCTCTTCGCCCACAACTTTTGCAATCCGTTTGGCGAAGTAATACATGCGTTTGAGATACTCCATGATCTCCGACTCCAGCCGAAAGGCGACCAAACGTTTGGGCTCATCGGCGCCAAGTCGTCTTGAGAGGTGTTCTTCGGCGTCAGCGGCAAGACGATTGATCTCGGGCTTCGCGTGCAGAACTTCGGCTGCGATTGACGGGTCGTGTTCGACCAGCGCACGTACCGAGCGTTCCACACTCCAGGAAACTTTCCAATGAAAGGCTTTCAGGAGTTGCTCCGTCTGCTCACTGATCTCAAGACCCTCTTCCAGACGTGAACGTCCGGTTTCGACGAGATTCGTCTCGATAACGTCCCCGATGTTCTCCAGGTAGTTCGCAGCCGCTAGGTAATCGTGCAGTCTTTCGGCCTGTCGATCGCTGAGATTCTCTTGTGACAATCGCCCCAAGTAGGTGACGATCGCGCCGTGCAATTTGTCGACGTCGTTGTCCATCTGTTCTAGTTTGGCTAAGTCGTCGTCTTCGCCATAGATCACCGTCTGCAAGGCGCCACGAACCATGTAAACCGCCGCCGCTCCGAGTCGCCCCAACTCCATTCGCACAATGTCCAGAGCGAGGGATGGTGTCTGAATCAGGAATTCGTCGAGGTATTTTGGCCGTGCAACTTCGCGCGAGACCTCGGCACGGTCTGGCACGAGACGGCACGCGAGCCAAATGATTGGGCCGGTAAACCAAATCAGCAACACCGTGTTAGCAACATTGAAAATCGTGTGCGCGTTTGCAATTTGGCGAGGTGTTTCAGCGGCCAATCGATCGGCGCCGCTTAACTGTGGATACTTGGGTGACAGCCACGTGACGAACTCAGCCAACTGCCCAATAAATGCGAACCAGAGAACGACGCCCACGACGTTGAAGACAACGTGAACCACTCCAGCGCGAACCGCCTCGATCGGTTTGCGAATCGATGCCAACATCGCAGTAATGCAGGTGCCGATGTTCGCGCCGAAAATCAGCGCGATACCAGCGTCAAGTGAAATAAACCCTTGCCCAGCCAGGACAATCACGATTCCGGTTGTTGCCGAAGAGCTTTGGACGAGCGCCGTGAATCCGGCGGAAAGCAGGATCGCTGCAAAGGGATTGTCCATTGTCTGCATCATTTGAATGAACGGTGTGTAGGTCCTTAACGGCGCCGTCCCTTCACTCATCAGATGCATGCCGAAAAAGATCAGCCCAAGGCCCATGATCACGTGCCCGTAGTGCCTCCCTTTTTCAGTCTTCACAACGAAAGGAATCGCAAATCCCACGGCCACCAGCACCAATGCGTAGTGCGTGACTTTGAATGCGATAATCTGAGCGGTAATCGTTGTGCCGATATTCGCCCCCATGATCACGCCGGCTGATTGCGATAACGACATTAGGCCCGCTGAGATAAAGCCGACGACCAAGACGGTCGTGATTGACGAGGACTGAATGACGGCAGTGACAATCGCGCCAGCAATCGCGCCGGTGAACCGATTCGTGGTCAGCTTGCCCAGCACCCGTTTCATACCGTCGCCGGCGACCAGCTTCAGGGCGTCAGACATCTGGTCCATGCCGTACAGGAACAGCGCCAAACCGCCAAAGAGTGCCATCGCAATGCCACCGATTTCCAGCGAATTCGACGTTGTTAAGGCAAACAGCATAGCCAAATATCCTGACCGCCCTTCATCATTTCTTAATAATGTCTGAAGTATTTTTTAACAATTGTTTTCGCCAGGGGCCACAGCGAGTTGCCAATAAAACGAGATTCTGAGCACCGCCCGTGCGACGTACGGGGGTTAATTTGATGAGATTCGGACGTAGTCCGTAAGCCAAGCCCCGCCCTCGCTTGGCTCACTGGCTCGGTGCGCTGTGTTGGGCTTCGCGGGCTGACTCGCTTACCGATTTGCCGGCCTGATAAAGCGTGAGTCGTTGCTTGAGGCGTGACGCCAGCTCTGCATTGTCACTGCCTCGCGCGATTCGATAAGCCGTTGCCGTCACCTTAACGGCGGAATCAAAGCTTCCGGTTTCGGCCAGAGCGGCTGCAAGCGTATCGAGGTAGGCTGCCGTTTTGAAGTTCGTGTCTTGACACAAACGTTTTGCCATTTGAACAGCTTGATCCGGATCGCGAATATCGCTCGTCGTCGTGGCGAAGAGCCAGGCGAGATTGTTACGAGCTTCATGATGTTCGGGCTGCTTCGACAGAATCCATTGATAGTGTTCAACGGCTGGTTGCACTTCACCGCCGATCTGCTTCGCCATCGCCAGGCTAAAGCGGGCTTCTACATTTCCGCTATCAAGCTGGACAGCCCGTTGAAAACTTCGCTCCGCTTCTTCCGGTTTGCCAATTTGCATGAGAACGCGGCCCAGCGCAATTTGAGCGTCAGCATTCGTTGAGGAACGCAGCTCGCTCAAAATCCGATTGGCGTCAACCGATCGGTCGAGTTTCGCGAGCACGACGGCCAGTTCAGTCTGCAGCTGAAAATCGCCTGGATTCAGTTGGACGAGTCGGCGAAGTGCCTTTTCAAGTCCGTCATATGACTTCCGCTTTTGTTCAACATCCGCCAGAAGGCGTAAACCGCTTGCCAGGTGGCGTCGTTGTTCTGCTTTGAGAGCTTCTGTGAGTCTTTGCCCACGCTGGTCACTATGGGCTTGATGATCATTGCCGCGTTGACGACTGACGCCGGGGCGAATCGACTCATTCAGAACGGCTGCCAGTCGATCAAAGTCTTTCAGCGCGGAAATACGTTTTAGGTGGTCGAGCACATGTTTCCGCGCTAATTCGTAGTACCCACCTTCGAGATATGCCTCAGCGACACTCAGCGCTGAGGGCTCCTGAGTCTTGAGCAGCCGACGGCCGGGAAAAGGAAAAGCAGACTCGGCGAGTCGGTTGCGACTGGCGGTCAACAGATCCAGGTCGGCCAGCAGTTGATCGACAGTTACCGAGCCGCGATAGAACGCAGCAACCTTACCGGTGGCGTCAACTAAGAAGCTGCAAGGCAGAGAAAGAGGTTTCTGCGGATAGAAGATCTGATGAGTCAGGTCGGTTAGCTTCCGCAGTTGTTGCTCACTGGCCGTCGCTGTCGTAAACGGAAATCCGATTTGTCTGAGGATCTCCAGATCCGTCGATTCGGTCCGTGTCGACGCGGGCTGAACCCTGTCGACCGAGAGAGCGAGGACACGCAGATCTTTCGCGCGCAAGCTCGCTTCATGCTGTGTTAGCTGCGACAGTTCATCAAGGCACGGCGCACACCAGCTCGCCCAGACTAGGATCAGCAATGGTCCTTTCAGCGCTTCGTCCGCCGACTCGCCGGACTGTGCATCGTCGAATCCTAAATCGGGAATGGGGAGTCTTCGAGTCAGAAGGGTTCGTGAGCTGTCACTTGCAGGAGCGGCGGCTGCCGGTTGGGTCGTCAGCTGTTGGCCTCGGGCATGCGTTGTCGCGGGCGTCGGTATCGGATCGTCTTGAGTCAAAAGATATCGCTGATCAACCGCGATCCGCTTGAATACTTGAGGTGGGCCTGGATCGGGCCAGAAGACTCGGACCTCTTCGATCTGGTCAGCGGCGCCCAGTCCGAAGTGAACCCATTTGGATGACTGGCTCAAGAAACCCTCGCCGGCCCGCAACGTTTTGACGAGTGACCGAGGGATCGATTCGTCAACCTGACGCAGAATCAATTGCACACGGGCCCCAATGGCATCTCGATTACACCGTTTACCATGCAGTTGGAACGCGACGTAGTGATTTGCTTCAGAGGTTTCATTACGCATCATGCGTACCCGCGGCGCCGTGCGATTGGACATCCACAGGTCGAGGTCTCCGTCGTGATCCCAGTCGACAACCGCGATACCGCGTCCGTCATCGAGAAGATCCAGTCCCGCAACCGACGAGACGTCAGCGAAGCGAGGACCGCCGCGGGTGTTGAGGAAGCAGCGGTTTCGTTCGCGGCCGCTGAAACTGGCCCCGCGGCTGACCATTGATCCCAGTTTGGCCCAATTGGCCATGTACTGTTCGGTCGCCCGCGACGATTCAAACTGAGTCGGAGACTGCGACACGACCTGTCGCCAGAAGAAACTTCACAAATCATGAGGCTCCTCCTGCGTAATGTATCCGTTAGCAACGACCAAGTCCTGCCAACCGTCGTTATTGATGTCGACAAATCGAGACGACCACGCCCATCCTCCGATCGTCACATGGGCATCTTGACTGACGTCGGCAAAGGCGATTCGCTTTCCGTCGCGTAGGTTGTGAAATAATGAGTTGCCGCGAGCGTGCCGTTGGAACCCGGCACGAGTTTCATCCGAAACGTGGGACGTTAAAAAACGACGCTGATAGGCGATGCGATTACCCGCGGATGACCACATGTTGCTGACATAGAGGTCCATTCGTCCATCGTTATCGTAGTCACCCCAAGTCACGGACATTCCGGCCGACATGTCCTCAACGTTCGCTGCCGCTGCAACGTCAACAAACTGGCCATCGTGGTTCTGATACAGATTGTTGCGTCCAAAATCATTGGCTACGTATAAGTCTTGATCTCCGTCGTTGTCAAAGTCTTCCCAGGCACAGGCCAGACTAAAACGCCGGTTGTTCTGGTCCAGACCAACGTGTTTTGTCACATTCGTAAAGCGCCACCGGCGGTCATTACGAAAGAGCACATTGCGGGCTCCGTTGTTCGCATCATGATAGGGAAGCGGACGCCCCATCAGTTCGGCAGCCGCTCGGCGACCGTAACAGCAGGTGTAGACATCGAGATCGCCATCTGCGTCGAAGTCAGCGGCAGCAAGTGAGATGGCGGGTGCCTCGGGCGTCAGTTTATGCACACGCGGTTCGAATCGTGCCTGCCCGTCGTTCTCGGCAAAGATCAGGCCCGCGATCGTCGCGGCGACAAGGTCCTGGTCGCCGTCGTTGTCCAAATCGATCAGCAGTGCGCTGTGAGTTTCTAGCAGCCAGTCCGTTCCAGACTCGGATGAAATGTCTTTGGCCGTGCCGTCGCTCTGTTGCAAAAAGAGCCGATTAGGTAAGCCCCCTGCCGCGCCCCCGGGCTGGCACAAATAGAGGTCATCTCTGCCATCGTTATTCACGTCGCCGATCGCGAGGCCGTGATAACTTGTCGCGACAATACCATCGTATAGCTCCAACCGACTAAGCCAGTGATCCAAGCCATAAGTGAGCTGTGTTGTATATGACGCGTTTTGACCAAGTATCGCTGCCGTACAGTCAACGAACAACGGTGCTTGCGATTCAAGCGTGATGTACTCCAAATCGCGCACATTGAGACGGTCCAGCTTTGGCTCAGCGGGGTCCTCGAGTCTCCATCGACACTCAAGGATGGCCGAACACTGGATGGCACGGTTCACTTCGCGTCGATCAAGCTGCATCCAAGCTCGGGTGAGGATCGCGTCAGCTTGAAGTTCGATACCAAACGTCTTGAACTTCAGATGGGCGTCATCGCCACTGGCAGTGGGTGGTAGTAGATCCATAAACCAGACGGCTAAGCCATCTGCCGCCAGGATCTTCGTGGTTGGTGTGTGGTCCTTCGCGCGGCGGATGCTTAGGCGGCCAAACTCTGTTGTTTCATCTAGCTCATCTAGTTTCGGGACACGCCCCGTGAAGGTCGTCGTCAGGGTGGGTTCGAGTTGACTGGCGCGGATGGGGTCTCGACCGTTGACCTGTTGAGCAAGCTGCTTGAGCTGACCGTCGGTCAGGCGACTTAGCCTCTCGCTTTCCCAAGAGCCATTATCCAAATCGGCGATGCGAGGCTCGTCGGGTAGCTCTAATGTTGACGTTGAGCGAGCGCGAGACGGTGTATCGAGTGATGGCCTCTCCGTCACGACGCGAGCGTGGGCGGGCGCTTCAGCGGTCTGGCGGTCGGATGCGTCGCGGCCACAGCCGCACGTCAAGAAGGCCGATGCAAAGAACAAAGTGAAGAGGCCAGCTCCCCAATGATTTGAGTAGCAGACAGACAATTTAAGGTTCTGAGGCCAGTTCACACCAGCGAGTCTTGTCGTGCGGCTAAGCGAGGGCGCTTGTGCGGCCTCGCTCGAATTGTTTTCAATACGCGTCTATCTCAGTGAGCACGTCGGCGCAACGCGGTCAGGAGCCAACCAAGGCTGAGCAACGCCAAAGCACTTGGTTCTGGAACGAGAGCTTGACCAGGCAATGGGCCGTTCTCGTAGCCGCCGTCTGCGAACGCGACCACGAGATCGCCACTATTGAAGCTCATGTCACCATTCCAATCACCTTCGGCCCAGCCTGCCATCTCGTTCGTTTCGTACTTGCCCGCTGAGAACACAGCCACCAGATCAGAGCTATTGAATTCACCTTCCAGGTTTGCGTCTCCAAACCAGGTGCCATTTCCATCGACGGCATGCTGCTTGACCCAGATCGAACGATCTTCATTGTCCACCTTGCCATCGTCGTTCTCGTCGAAGACTTCAAGGTTCGGATCCGGCTTCTTCATCTCGGCGGATTGCGCATCAATGTCCTGGTCGTCGACCGCACCGTCATCGTTATAATCGCCGGCCAGTCCGCCCAGGTAGAGGCTGAAATCGCCGGCCAAGATGGTGGTGACTTCCTTTTCCGATAACGCGTGGTTAAAAATGGCCACATCATCCAGCAGACCACGCATGTTCGTTGTTCCATCGAGGCGACTGCCGATAAATAGAGGTTGGTCTTCATCTGTGAGGAAGATGAGCTCGCGATCGATGAAGTCCTCGCCGTTCTCTTCGCCGTTTAGATAGTGGACAACGTCGCCTTCTTCGGTCAACGTAATCGCAATATGTTGCCACTCTTCAACCTCGGGTGGGTCAATCGGATTGGTCGCTTGGATTTCGCCGTTTCCTTCGCCGACAAAAAGCTGTGCCCGACCATCTCCGCCACGCTGCGTGTAAACGTCGTATGGAGACGGTTTGTTCGTAGAAGACTCGCCTGTCTTGGCCACGATACTGTTCCAGTTATCGAAATCAGCGAAATTGGCCCACGCGGCAATCGTCAATCCTGTGTCCTCGATTGAGAGAGAGTCGGAGTCTTCGACTTCGAGCCAAGATTCGGGCGCGCCATCCAAGCCGAAGAATTCCATCGCGCCGCCGCGTTCTTCGTCGTTGACCCACGTGGCGTCAAAGACTGACGCGTCGTTTCCGAAGCTGCTGGAGTCCGGTTGTGGATCGGCCTTCGCATCGAATCGCCAGAGTCCCACTAGATCGGCGTTGGCTGGTGTGCAGACAAAGAGAAGTGCAACCGCAAGAAACGTTCCCCCGAACCAACACGTTTTCGTCACAGTCATTGGCTTTCCCTTTCTCATTAAGTCAACAGTGTCGGCCGCTAGATTTGTGCCCTAAGCTATCAGTCGCGAGGTGCCGGGTCAACAAAAAACGGATCTCAGGCTTGCTGTGCCGTGACAGCGGTAGATCGGAGTTCAGCGATGGAGTTAACGTTGACAAGCGCGGAGTCTTAAGACCGTCGTGATCGCTCAGGGTTCACGCCTTTTTTTACTGGAGGATCGACCAAGATCGAGCGGCGGCGCTGTCCTGGGGTACAACGCGAAACACAAGTCGAGAGTCCCACCGGGACGTCCCTAGCGAAACCCAGGGCCAGTCGACGCGTTAAGCGGCGGCGCTGCCCTGGGAAGCGCCGCCCCGCATATCATCAACACACAACACGACACAAAGTCCCATCGGGACGGCATGAAGCGCGCCGTGTCGTCCCGTTGGGACTCTCGCGATTTAGATGGGTTTTGTTATGGGTTGGTGTCGCGGTGTTCCCAGGGCAGCGCCGCCGCTTAACGCGTCGACTGGCCCTGGGCTTCGCTAGGGACGTCCCGTTGGGACTTTGCTCGCGTGTTGCAGATCAGCTCAGCCGGTCAAATGCGACGCCGTCAATTTGCCAATCGTCCGATTTGACATAGATTTGAGTAGGGAACACCCATCTGCACGCTTTCGAGACTGCTTGGTGTTGCGTTCTGTCAACACTGTCGCAGCTTCAATTCGTGACCAGCAGCGACTGCTGATCAGCCACATCAAAGATCGTTTCGCCGAGTAGTTTTTTCGTCACGTCTCACTTTAGATGGAGGGCGCAACCGTGTTTTGGATAGGCCTCCAATTCGTCGCGGCAGCATGCATTGGTTATCTTGCAGCAGAAGCAGGTCGTGTTGTCCACCAGAACTCAACAAATGTGACGACACGACGTGAGTTGGCCCTTGCTGTCCGCTACCGCGCCTTGGTGTTGAGTTGCATCATCGGCGGCGGGCCCGTGATGGTTACAGCGCTATCTTCGGGAGGAATCAGCGGCACCCTCAGCATCCTTTGCTTGGGGGCCAGTCTCGCCGTGAGTTTGTTGGGCACGATTGGCTGGTTGCACTTGGTGATGAACTACGGCCAACGGGATATCGAAACGGGCGAGATCGTTTTGGTCTTGGTGATTCTGCCGTTTGCGTTCCTGTATGTCTGCGGCATCCTCTGGATCACGCTGGGCATACTGTTTGTCGTTGCAGCCGCTGGCGGTGGGCTGTACCTGTATCGAACACGAATGCGAACGCGAGCGTAGTGCGCAGCACGCGGGCAGCGAGCGGGTAGACGAGGCATCGATGACATCGGTGCCGCGCCCGACCGCGTGGCCACGCGATTCCGACGGCAACTCGAGCGGAATTGACGTCGACACAACGACAATCATCGTTTGTCGATGAGATGCTTGCACGAAGCTCGCCATGAAGAAGTCGCCCCACGGTTCAGGTCACCTCGCTGGTGTTCTACTACGACGCGCCTCTCTCGCCTCCCTCTTGTGGCTGCGTGGCATCGTAACGTCCCCGTCGAAATCGCTCTGAGTTACAAACCGTCTGCGTGTGGCAGCGCGATTTGGCAGATGCGCGTTGAAAAACGTGTCGCGGCCTAGACGTTCACCGGTCGCATTTTCAGCGGCCAATTCGACAACAAATCGGTTGCCAATTCTGTAGAATCAGGGCCATTCAACTTCGACCGGAATTCGAATAAGGGATGCATTCCATGAAGACTGCCTATCAGATCACGATGTTGGCATCGTTGATGGTGTTGTTCAATCCGACCGTTGATTGCCTGGAGGCGCAACTCGTGCTTCATGTACCGTTTGACAAAGACACGATTGAAGGCGATCAAGTACGAGACGTTTCGGGCAACGGTTTTCGCGGCGTGATCAATGGCCAGGTTGACCTGACGCCTGGCGTTTCTGGTGAGGCGGCTGAGTTTGCTGGTTCGGACGCGGATGTCGTGGACTTCGGCAGCGACGAAGCCTTCGATCCGGGGGACGGTGACTTTTCGGTGTCCGTTTGGTTTGATGCGGACCCTGAAGGAAACGCTGAGTTTGTCGTATCCAAAGGCAATCCGTTCTCCAGCGGCATCGGTTGGTCGATCTGGATGGAAGACGGCAACCTCCATGCTCGTGGACAGCAAGTCGATGGAACGAACGACGATCGATTTGGCATGTTCGAGCCCTTCGTGGATGCAGGAGTTCATCACGTCGTCCTGGTATTAGATCGACAAGATGACGCGATACGTGGTTACGTCGATGGAGAGCTGATGTTGGAACCGGGCGGCGGCGGAGCCCAATCAGATCAGCTCGTACCTGGCAGCGAGATCTTCACTGACGTGCCTTTGCTGATCGGCCGTCGTTCGACTGATGGAGCGCCGTTGACTGGCTGGGTGGACGATGTTCAGATCTATCGGCAGGCCTTGACCGACGTCGAAGTCGCATTCCTGTTTGACAACCCAGGTACAGCAATCGTTGAAATTGCTCCTGGGGACTACAACAATGACGGAGCCGTTAATGTAATGGACATTGATTTGCAGACGCAGGCGATGAAAGATCCGGACCCCGATCTCACGATCTTTGATGAGAACGGTAATGAAGTCGTCGAGGAGGCCGATCGACGGATCTGGGTCAAGCAGCATGCCAAGACTTGGTATGGAGATGCCAATCTTGATCAGGAATTTGGCAGTGGTGACCTCGTCCAGGTTTTTGCTGCTGGAGCCTATGAATCCGGTGGAATGGCTAGTTGGGCCGAGGGCGATTGGGATGGAAACATGGTGTTCGAAAGTAGCGACCTCGTGATCGCCTTTGCAGACGGCGGCTACGAACTCGGACCACCTGCAGCCCAAGCTGCCGTACCAGAGCCGGCGGGTTCAATCTTGATCTGCTTAGGTGTGATAGGACTAGCCGTTACGGCAAGGCATACGCGTCGCCAAGTGACTTCTTAACCTCGGGCTCGTGATCGGCAAGGGCATTATTGGGAGGGCGAGGCTCAAGGGAGGGCGAGGCGGCGAGGCTCCTGCCGAGCCGAAAACGCAGTCGGCTCGGCAGGAGCCTCGCCCCATGACAGGAGGGAAAGATGGCCGGAGTTGGAACACAGAAAGTGTTTGAGAATGAACGAGTCGTCGTCTGGCATCTCGACCTCGAGCCCGGCGAACACGGCGAACGGCACACGCATGAATTGGACTATGTCGTTCGCATTATTTCCGGATCGACTCTGGAGGTGTTCGGACCCGACGGAGGTTTACTCGATACCGTGGAACTCGAAGCCGGCGGTGCCGTTGCTTTTCGAGTCGATGGAGATCAGATCGTGTCCGATCGACCTGGATATCCAACGGTACCAGCGACACACAGCGCACGAAACGTTGGGGCCAACACATTTCGCGAGGTGCTTGTCGAGTTCAAAAAGACGACCGCTTAAGCACCGATGTCTCGTGATGGGCAAGAGCATTTTGGAGGGCGAGGTCTAAGGGAGGGCGAGGCGGCGAGGCTCCTGCCGAGCCGAATGCGTTTTGCGGCTCGGCGGGAGCCTTGCCCGCCTTGCCCTGCCGAGCCGAATGCGTATTGCGGCTCCCAAGGAACTTGTAGGTTGGACGGCCAATACCCGCCCCTGTGAGGACGTGTGGCCTTCGAAAGTCAACAATCGCTAACTCGACAATCATCATTCACATCGATCCATCGAGTGATGATTGTCGAGTAGCGATTGTTGATTGTTGAAGTACCAGACGGCCCGCGGCGTTCCACATCAACACCGCCCCTGCAAGGGGGTTAGAATGCTCGGCAGGAGCCTCGCCCGCCTCGCCCTCGCTTGAGCCTCGCCCTCGCTTGAGCCTCGCTTCCCGTCTGCGCGTCGCGCCAATCAGGGGTTACGATCAAGAGGTTTTGTCAAAGTCCATCAGAAGAGCCGTTCAGGCGTCGAGTTTGTGTGCAAATACTTTCGTTAATTTTCCCAGCTTGAACCGGTCCTGCTGCGGAGTGTTTGACTGTTAGAGAAATCGGCTCGATAATCGGAGGGTTACCGTCAATTGCTGGTTTCACCGCTCCACTTTCGGCAGCCTTTCGTTGAGTCGGTAACGGCCGAGAGGATGGGCTTTTCCCTTGATGGGTCGATCCAATGATATCCGATGTCGCTTGGAAAGCGATTTCAGTGTTGCGGGGGCTGGAATACGTTGAAGACGAAGAGCTCGCTGCTGATTTGCGAGTCGCGGGGTATCCGGCGTTAAGTGTTCTCGCCGAGTGGTTGGATGCGGGCGTACTCGTCAATGCCAGAAACAATGTCGCTTTGTCCAGTTGGGGCCGAGGGCGCGAGGGGCCGAGCTATTACCGAGTCGACACCGCCCGGATCGAGGAACTGTTGGCCGATCCCGAAGGTGAAAATGGTTCGGAGGAATACCCATGGCCCGATGATCTCGGTGTGGATCGCGACATCTACCGCTGGAAGCACGAAGACTATCCGCATTCGAGGATCAAGAGACTGTTGCTCGAATACCATGAAGAGATCATCTCGGCCGACTCAACGATCGACAGGCGGCTTCATCGTTATTGCCAACATTTTGGCTTGGATCTACCGAGGTCGCCAACGAATGCCCATTCGCGGGAAGAGTGAGCGGCTGCTGTTGTTGCTTGACCACTGTGTCTTGACTAAGCGAAGGCGGCGCGGATTGGCTGCCCCTTGTCAGTGATGGGGACCGGACGATCCCCGGCGTAGAGTTCCCGACTTGAGTCGATGCCGAGTGCCGCGAAGATCGTGGCGAATAGACTGGGGACGGAAATCGGATCTGAAAGAATGGTCATCGCCTGCTCGTCAGTCTGACCGATCGCTTGTCCGAGTTTCAGGCCGCCTCCGGCCAGCACAACGCTAAATGATCCGCTGTGATGGCCACGGCCGCCCCTTCCATCGAAACCGGCAGGCCGACCAAACTCGGTGCTGACGACAACCAGGGTCCGATCCAGAAGTTTTCTGTTTTCAAGATCGAGTACAAGCGACGAAAGAGCGCGGTCGAGTTCATCGATCAACAGATGCTGATTGAGGATTCCTTCGTTGTGGACATCCCAGCCGGTTCCGTTGAGGAAATTCAGGTTGTGAGATACTTCGATAAATCGCACACCCGACTCGACTAATCGACGAGCCAATAAGCAGCGCTGTCCGAATTCACCACCGTACGATTCACGTAAGGTTGCCGATTCTTCTTGCAGCTGGAACAGCTTCATGAATTGAGGCCCCGCCAGTCGCTGAGCAGTCTCGATGGTGGCGTCATAGTCCGCCAGGACTTTTTCTACCTGACGCTGGCCTAGGTATTCCTGACGAAGCTGCTTGAGTAGGCGAGTCCGGCGCTGCATGCGTTCGTTTGTAACGTTAGCTGGACGCTGCAAGGCGGGTGGCCCAGCTTCGGTGCTGGTCAGGTAGAGGTATCCGTACTTGGCTCCCAGGAATCCAGGGCCTCGGGTGAGGTTTGGATATCCCATGACCACGTATGGAGGAATCGATTGGTCTTCAATGGGTCGCTGATGAGTAACGATGGATCCCACCGATGGATAGATGATCGTGCCGCTCGTGGGTCGTCCCGTATGCATTCGATTTGTTGCGGCCGCATGCTCATCAACTGTGTCGTGGTGGACCGACCGTAGTAGCAGGAAGCGATCCAGTATGTCAGCACATCGCGACAGCGGCTTGCAGAGCTGAACGTTGGGGATCGCTGTTGGTATCGATTCGTAATAAGACCCCGGCTTCTTGGCTTTGGGATCGCCCAGCACCTTTGGATCCCAAGTATCGATCTGGGCTTGCCCGCCGCCGAGCCAGATGAAGATGCAATGGTCGGCCGTTCCACGCAACACCGGGGCTCTTGCCAATGCATGAGACGGGAGGCTGGCCAGACCCGCGGCGGCCACACTCGTTGCCAGCATCTCGCGTCGCGTGAAGTTTGAATTCAAGCTGGTTTGCTGCAGCATTCGATTGAGCATGAATTCTCCAAACCGAACGGTTGAACTGAGCTAGGGGACAAACACGAATTCGGGGCTGTTGATCAACGCCCAAACGACATCCTCACAACGCTCTCGCCAGTCGCTCGTCAAATTGAGCGTTGGCGGATCGCCCTTTCGGACCAGGCGTTCCTCTTCCAATTTGAGTCGGGTTGCCTCCTCATTCAGGTGATTTGACCATGAGACGGCATGCCTGGTCGCAGATTGAGTCTGCTGCTTCGTACCAACAACTCTCGATTCAAAACCTTCTTGCAGCAGTTTGGATACTGCTTTCAGTTCGCCGGCACTTGGTCGGCGTGTCAGAATCTGAAGAAAGAGGCGTTCAGTTAACCGATCAACAGAGTTTTCCGTGAGGCAGAGCTGCGTCAGCCTGTTGTCGTCCGACAGGCAGGTTGTTCGCTGGGCGACCACACCATTGGCCACGATCCCAGGTTGCTGGACGGTCGGCTCCGTATCGCGTGAGGTGATCGGATCCTGTCGTGAATCGCGCCATCCAAAGGTTGTCAGCACGTCCACAATACTTTGGGCCCGAGGCATCGCGAGCGCCGGGCGGTCGCGTTCGTTGGACAGCGAAGTAAACTCCCACGCGCGCGTTAGCGTGCCCAGATTCAGAAACGAGGTAACGGGGCGTTGACCATCAACGTCCAGATTCAGCATTTCCGACTTAAGTGGCTTGTTGGAAATGGTAAAGAGCGAGTCGACCAACTGCTCGGCTGACTGACGACGGCGAACGGGCAACAGAGGCACATTTTCTTCCGCCCGCATCTCGGATTGGTAGGTCCCCGAATTGAGAATGAGTTTCGCAACGTGTTTCAGATCGAAGCGGTTGCCGATCAACTGCCGTGCTAAGTAGTCCAAGAGTTCCGGCGAATGAATGGTCGCGTGCTCCCAGTCATCGACGGAATCGACAATGCCGGCGCCCATGAATCGATGCCACAAGCGGTTGACGATCACACGAGCAAAGCGTTGATTCCGGTAGGATGTAACAATTGCCGCCAGCCGTTCACGTGTGTCAGCTGGGTTTTGAACGATCCCGTTTGGAAGAATCGTGTCGATATCGGTAAATTCTTCGAAAGGCCAGATCGGTGTTACTTCACTTCCTGGTTTTAGCGACACCTCCACCAGCAACTTGCTCAGGTCGATCTCGTCCGCGGGGATACTGCTGCTGTGCGGCACTTTTTGCGGCTGGCGTTTCAGCATGGCCGCCAGCTGAAACAGTTGTTCCTGACGCAGTTCATGTTGTGGCGCATCGTGGCATCGTGCGCATTTCATCTGAATGCCTAGGAACGCCTGTCCCAACACATGAGCTTTTGCAGCCATCGGGACGTCATTCTGCGTTGCCATCGAAAAGCCCGCGGGACCACCGGCATAGACGGAGCCTCGCATCATAATCAACTCGGTGACGAATCGATCGATCGGCTTATTGTCGAGAAACGATTCGTAAACCCACCAGCGAAACGGTCCCGTGTTGTTTAGCTTTGGCTTCAAGATGCCCGGGTTTTCGGCCAACACGTCTTGCCAGTAGCTGACCCAATGATCGGCCCAGCGATCGTCGCTCAGGTATCGATCAATGGCCACAGCCCTCCGTCGCTCCGGCGGCTCGGAGAGAAAGACTTCAATCTCGTCCAGCGTAGGTATTGTTCCGACCGTGTCCAACGCCAGCCGTCTCAGAAAGCCGTAATCGTCGATCCGCTGGGGCTGTTTCGATTCGCCGAGTGTGGTGAGCACAAGGCCGTCGATGGTTGCTGTGGAATCCCTCGAATTCGTGCCGTCGATGGGTGCGAGAGATTCAACATGCTTGCGAGCCTGTTCATGTCGCCACGACCAATATTCATCGTGCGCATTGGATTTCTGCCGCCGCCGCTGATTGAATTCGAGTGTACGAATTGATTCGGACTTCACGAAACGGTTCCACACAGCATCCGTGAGTGGAAGCTGTGGCGCTTGCTGGTCCCCACCCAACATCAGGAATCGATCATCACTCCCGTCGATCTTTCGTACGCACAGGCAGAGCTCACCGGTTTCGGGCCGTTTCTGCTTGCCACCAACGATGGCCTCGACAACGACATGGGTCGGTTGGTCAGTCGCGTGGAATGAGACGATCTGCTCTGCGTGACCGGGGGCAAGCATCCGCAGGTCGGGGATCGCCCGAGTTAGTTTTGGAACTCTATTATGTCCATCGTTGAACTTGATTGTGAATTCCGTCGCCGCGACCTCACGACCTTCGATCAGAAGTCGAGCGCGATTCATCGCGCGTAGCAGGAAGTCGTGGTCGCCTTCATCTAACTCGGCTACTGTAGACAGTCGCAGCACGAAGGGAGTCTGCCGATCGATGATCAATCCGTCGTCGGAATAACGACGGGGCAAGATCGGCAACGCCATGACGTCGATTTCAAATTGCTCGCTCGGTTCGTCATCAACGGCCGGCCAAGTTTGTCCATCGGGAAGTTCGAAGATTTCGGCCAATACTTCCTGACCGGCGTGCGCATCAACGACTGACAAGCCAAGAAAGGCAACAACCGCAAACGACGGGACAACAGCCCGAATGAGACCCGCGTGCGTCATGTGTCAACTCGCTTTAGTGCTATGGAAGCGTGCATTACGTCTGAGGCATATTGTAAAGCTAATTGGCCCAGTATCCAACGCAGCATGTCAACCAAGCGCATCGTAGGACCAGCGCGGAATGTGATCCGCGTTATAATGTCCTCACTCGTACCGCAGATCGAATCGTCTTGCCGCCGCCCACATCAGTATGCCCAGTTCCCCAATAACCGTAACCAGAATCGGCGGTTTGTGCACTTGCATGGCGGTTCTGGCGACATTCCAGGCTGGTTGTGATGGCCGTCCGGCCGAGACCCTTTCTGCCGGAGGTGATCCATCTCAAGGTGCAGTGGCCCCTGCCCCGTCGCCCAACAGCCGAGAGAGTACCTCGATCCGATCGCTCGTCGCTTCCGAGGAGTTGATCCTTCAACTAGGGACGCAAATAGATTTGCTTAATCAAAGCGCGTTGAATCTGTGCATCCCGGATTCCGGTTCTCGTCCGCTCTTCGCCAGACGTATTCGAGTCGTCGATCTCGCGGCGGCAGCGGAAGGTGACTCGTCACAGGCGTTGCCGTTGGATCTGCAAGCGACTGATTGGCCTGTTAACGGGCAGGATCGGCTGGAAGTACTCGACAAGCTCGATTTATGGCGACCTATGTTTGGTCGCGTGGATTAATTCGAGCACGCCAAATTCTATCTAATTGACGGGAATTAAAGCGTCTTCCGAATTCGCTGAAATCCCTCGCCGATCTCCCCGGCGACCAACTTCATGGCGTCGAAGACGTTCGCAGCCGATTCTCCCACAGCCTCTTTGAGCGGATCGAATTCCTGAGTCAGTTCGTCCAACTTGGTGGTCAACGCCTCGAGTTCTTCTTTGGCCTCTTCCTTTCCGAGATGAATTTGCAGAACCAATTCATCGCGTTGTTGTTTGAGGCTGCTAATCAATTCCGCCAATTGGTCTCGGTCGGACATTTGACTTCCTTTGGTTGCGTTTTCTTGATGGGCAAGAGCATTATTGGGTGGGCGAGGTCGTGGGCGGGCGAGGCTCCTGCCGAGCCGCAAAACGTATTCGGCTCCCGTCGCCGCGCGCTCAGAATTTGTAAGAGTGCCTAAGTCAATTGTTACGGTCGGCCCCACCAAGTGCAACCAGTCAGCTTCATGAAGAAAGTCAGCTTCATGAAGAACCTGTGGGGACGCGGGCTTAGTTGCCAAGTCGGCGCTTGCAACTAGGGTAGCTCGGTGAGCTATATTCTGATCTGGACTCACGAGTTGTTGTGAATCCGACTCTGCGATGGTCACGCCCTGCTCACATCACGACTGGAGACACTCATGAAGAATGCACTAATGGGGGTTTTACTGGCACTCTGTGTGTCGGTAACGACGAATGCTCAAGACAGGCCAAACATACTCGTTATTTGGGGTGACGATGTCGGTCAATCAAATATCAGCGCTTTCACATTTGGATTGATGGGCTATCGAACACCAAACATTGACCGAATTGCGCGGGACGGCATGATGTTCACCGACTATTACGGCGAGCAATCGTGCACCGCTGGACGCTCTTCATTCATCATGGGGCAGAGCGTTTATCGAACAGGGCTTTCGAAAGTTGGTTTGCCCGGCGCCGATTCGGGAATGCAAATCGAAGATCCGACAATCGCCGGACTGCTGAAGGCCAGAGGTTACGTCACCGGTCAGTTTGGCAAAAATCACCTTGGTGACAAAGATGAACACCTGCCGACGAATCATGGCTTCGATGAGTTCCTAGGAAACCTGTATCACCTCAATGCAGAAGAAGAACCAGAGCAGGAAGACTATCCGAAGGATCCAGACTTTCGAAGGCGATTCGGCCCGCGAGGTGTCATCAAGTCATCGGCTGACGGAAATATCGAGGACACCGGTCCGCTGACAAAGAAAAGAATGGAAACGATTGACGACGAGACCGTGGCCGCGTCGCTTGACTTTATCGACCGAGCACACAAGAGCAACAAACCATTCTTCTTGTGGTGGAACGGTACGCGAATGCATTTTCGCACTCACGTCAAAAAGGAGTTGCGTGGAATCTCAGGGCAGGACGAGTACAGTGATGGAATGGTCGAGCACGATCGGCACATTGGACAGTTTCTCGAAAAGCTGGACGAATTGGGAATCGCCGACAACACAGTCGTTTTTTACAGTACTGACAACGGTCCACACATGAACACGTGGCCCGACGCCGCAATGACACCTTTTCAGGGAGAGAAAAACACAAACTGGGAAGGCGGTTGGCGTGTGCCCGCGTTTGTGCGTTGGCCAGGCAAGATTCAAGCCGGTTCCGTGTCGAACGAGATCGTGCACCACATGGATTGGCTGCCGACTTTTCTGGCGATGGCCGGCGAGCCAAATATCAAAGAACAGCTGAAGAAGGGAGGCGTTCGCGCAATCGGTCGGTCCTACAAGGTTCACTTGGACGGTTACAACATTTTGCCGATGCTAACAGGCGAGACGAAGGCCAGTCCACGCAAGGAGATCTTTTACTTCTCGGATACCGGCGAATTGACTGCGCTTCGTTACGGCGACTGGAAAGCGATCTTCATGGAGCAAAAGGCGAAGGAAACCTTGCGGGCTTGGATCGAGCCCTGGACACCGCTCCGCGTTCCGCTGATTTTCAACCTGCGTCGTGATCCATACGAGCGAGCGTACTTCACCTCGAATACCTACTATGACTGGTTGATTGACCGGATCTTCTTCCTGGTGCCGGCACAGCAGTATGTCGGCAACTTTCTACAGACCTTCAAGGAGTTTCCGCCGAGACAGAGACCGGCTAGCTTCAGCATTGATCAGGTGATGGAGAAGCTTCAGACATCGGCCGGATCAAAATAGCCGAGCACGCGACCACGCACTCAGCGACAATGCGCTGGGTGTGTGGCGATCCCGGAGCATCACTAAGCCAAACGGAAGCGGCAACTAGCCACTGCCGGGTAACTGCCCAAGTCGGCGGCCGCTACGGATGACATCTGAATCTTCGGGTGTCACACCGAGTACCACGTCCCAATTTGCCGCAAGCTCACCGGTCTTTGATTGTGGGATTGGTTTGAAGTCCGTCACGAGGGTAGCCTTGGCCTCGGCTGTCTTCGCCTGACGGAAGAGAAAGTCTTTCTCGTTGGTTGGATCGCCTTTGATGTACAGTTGTGTCGTTAGCACACGCTTACCATTCTGATAGATCGCATAGTGGATGTGCGGTGGACGACCAACGTACTTCGTCGGTTTGATGCAGCGAAAGTAGTATTCGCCCGTGGAGCCCGTCATGAATCGGCCGAACCCCTGGAAGTTCTTGTCCATCTTCTCACGACGACCACGGGTGTGGATGTAGGAACCGGTCGAGTCCGCCTGCCAAATCTCGACGACGGCATTGCGGATTGGTGCACCTGATTGACTCAAGACACGACCGGTCAAGTGTGTGATCTCGCCGACCGCGGGGGCGATCGTGTCGTTAATGATGATCAAGTCGTTGTCGGTATCCAGTGGCAGCTTGTCCGGATAAAAAGGGCCCTCGGCTTGCTTCGCGGTCTTTGTTAGCTCTTCAGCCAGCAGGCCTGGCGTCGAGAAAGCTGCTGCCGTGAATGCGATGTCCTTCAAGAATCGACGTCGTGGTCGGTTGGCTTGCATTGCTGCTCCTCCATTGGTCCAGATGGCTGGCTACGTAGCTACATGCGTCGGCTCGCTGAGATTCCGGCAGCCGTGCGCGTACTAGCCTAACAGCCGGCCGAATGGAATCAAATAACAAAGCTCTAAGTCATTTTTGGGAGGGCGAGGCTCCTGCCGAGCCAAATGCATTTGCGGCTCGGCAGGAGCCTCGCCGCCTTGCCCTCCCGTCTGCGCCTCGCCCCACTCATGCCCTTGTGGCGCCTTCGAAGTCGCGGGCGATTCCCAGGTCTCGACCGGAGTCATCTCATAGTCGGCCGCTGCAAGGTGTTGGAGCTCGCCGTCTTCGCTGATCAAGCTGCCGGATGAGTAGGGATCCGTCGTTCCGTTGTCGCGACGCATTTGATACAGCATCAAGTCGACACCATCATCCATTTGGATGGACAGCCAATTCCATCCTAGTTGGCCTGGCTCCAGAAAACGGGTGCTGAACTCATGGTCCATCCGGCTGTTTGCGCTGCCTTACGTGGCGTTCTAGAAACAATTTGGGAAAAGACAATCCCAGCTCTTCGTTCGGAGATATCCGGCAAACGGATAACGTCAGCGCCACTTTTGAAGGCTGAATTAGCTCGGGGCAACGTTCTCGGACGTTCGCCGTCGCCGAGCCTCGATGAAGGACCGTACACACAGGGCAACATAGACCCCACAAATAATGGCCATGCATGTCACGAAGAAGAGGCTACGCGAATTGACTTCGCTGTCTCCCGACATCATTTTGACCAGCCCTGGAATCGCGCGGCCGCTTGCCGCCAGGCATCCTAGCAGCCCAACAAGAACGGCACCGTGCATCGCATGTTTGAGCAAGGACTCCTTCAACGCCACAACGCCAAACACCGCGAGTAAACCACCAGTGAATGCTGGGATTAACGCGGTAACAGATCGCTTTGGCTTCTCCGTCTCTGATTCGGCGGAGCTAACAGTGGCATCAGTTGCATCGGAGGCGGGTACGGGAGTACCAACGTATCCGACAATCCCGAGGACGATGAGGACAGCGGCGAAGATCAGTGTGATTCGTGGCATGAATGCGGTCTAACTGGAAAGGTATGAGCGGGCTGAACGACCTGAGTCGATACTGAATCTTACGGCCAATCATAATCTTTCACTCTAAGGGATGGATAGCGGCCTAAGCTGGCAAGCTTTTTATTTCATCCTCTTTTGTCTTCCTTCGTTGGGTCTCAAGCCTTCGGCCCGGACGGGCTGACTCGTATCTGCGCACAATTCGCCTGTGGCAAGATTCACAATTCTGCGGCACGGATGTAGCGACAAGAGTTTTACGGCTCTTCGCAGGTCGGCATGAAGATTTCTTCTCGGCTGGCAGGTATCGCACCAAGCGGTCCTCCTTTGCCACGGTGTTTCTCCGCCGAAAAGTCGAGTGATCGACGCTCCGCATACCTTGCATTGATATATGTTCTTACTTAGCACCCAGTGTTCGGTTGATTTCAAGTGATGCCCGGTTGTGTTTTGAGGCCCATACCGGGCGTTTGTTCGGATCAGTGCGACAGCAATCGACAGCAGGCCGTTCAAATTGCTAATCTGATTAGTCAGGGCAAAAGGATTCACGCCAACAATAAACGGCGTCTCCACGGCATAGATGTTTCCAAAACCGGCCACAATTCGTTGATCGAGTAACGCTTGAGAGATGGAAATGGACCCGGCTTCCTGCAGACGACCTAATGCTGCTGAATGATCATATCTTCCACAGACGTCAGGGCCGAGATGTCCGATCAGACGTTGTTCGTCACGCGTCTTGAACAACTCCATGACGGGCAGATCGACGCCGACGACCCAGCCCCGCTCAAGTTGCAGCTCGCATTTCCGCCGGTGAGACGCCACTTCACGAACGAATCGCTGATATACGCCACCCGACATTCGCAAATGGAAGTGAAGTGTGAATCCATTCGAGAAACGAAGCAGTAGATGTTTACCAACGGCGTCGGCCTCGACCAAAACGTGGCCCGCAAGGTCAACCGTTGCCAAGCGGGGATGCCGAAATAGCGACGAAACGACCCGCTCGCCCGCGAAGTGTTTCGACAGGCTGTCGGCAAGACGTCGCAAAGTGTCGCCTTCTGGCATTCTTCGACCTCCGACCGCGGCGGCTGCAGCAACGCGCCGTTACCCAGCTGGCTCAGTGCCACTATGGCAGCTTAACGATCTCGCGAGAAGTGGGTCCAGCCATGAGTGACACCGAGCAGAAACAACTTATTAGGCGGACGGCCTACCTGGCTCGTGCCGCTCAGCCCCACAAGGACCAGATAAGCCGTCAGGCCATCGAACGTCTTGTGGCGTTGCCTGAGTATCGACGCGCTGACGTCGTCATGTGGTATGTCGACTGTCGCTCGGAGTTACGAACGCGACCTGCTCTGTTGCGTGAATTAGCAACGCAGAAACGCATTGTCGTGCCGTACTGCACCGAGGACGAACACGGAGAGCATAAGCTGGGTCTGTGGTTGCTGCAGTCGATGGACGAATTGGTCACCGGCAAGTGGCGGATTATGGAACCACCGAAGGACCGCTGGGATGAGGTCGAAAGAGAGGTTAAGCCGGAAGAACTGGATTTTGTGGTGGTGCCCGGCGTCGCTTATGACTGTCGCGGCGGCCGCGTGGGAAACGGCCAAGGCTACTACGATCGGCTGCTCAGGAGTGTCCGACCGGACTGCTACTTGGTGGGGCCGTGTTACGAATGCCAACTGGTATCTGAGATACCAATGCTCGAGCATGACGTTTACATGAATCGAGTCGTGACCGAGTTGGGTTCCTACGCAGGCCAACAGCGACTCGGATAGAGCGTAGATATGTTGAGGCATTTGCCTGTGGGGCCAAGGCCCGTCACAATGGTCGCCAAACCATTCCTGTTTGTTTCTTCATGTGAGAACTCGAGTTCAATCCGATGAAAACACTTTCTTCCATTGTTTGCGTGCAACTGCTGACTTTGCTCATGTTGGCCTGGCCCGGTGTGAGAGTTTCCTTGGCTCAGCAATCGACGGCCGTGCTGCCGTTGAGGGAATTGACGCCGTCAGACGTTGGCATGTCTGCCAAGCGTTTCGAACGCATTGACCGCATGTGCGAGGAAGCGGTGACCCAGGGTAAGGTTCCGGGGGTTGTTGCCCTTGTGTCGCGCCACGGACAGGTGATCTATCACAAGGCATTTGGCATGGCAGACAGCCAAGCCGGCCGCGAATTGCACAAGGACGATATCTTCCGAATTGCTTCGCAGACTAAGGCGATCACAGCGACAGCTGTCATGATGCTCTGGGAAGAAGGAAAGTTTCGCCTGGACGATCCCATCGCGAAGTACATTCCGGAGTTCAAGGAAGCCGGTGTGTTGATTGACTACAACGAAGACGACGGCACGTGGGAAACGATGCCCGCCGACAAACCGATTACTATTCGGCACTTGCTCACACATACTTCCGGGATCGGATACGGCGTTATTGATGGAGATCAACGCTTTAAGAAAATGTATGCCGACGCGGGTGTGACCGATTTATTCACAACAGAGCCGGTGACGATTGGTGAGAGCGTCAAGAAGCTGGCAAGGTTGCCCTTACACCATCACCCAGGCGAGCAGTTTACATATAGCGAAGGATTAGATGTGCTGGGGTATCTCGTCGAGATCGTATCGGGACAGCCTTTCGACGAGTACCTGCAGGAGCATCTATTTGAGCCGCTGAAAATGGTGGACTCCGCATTCTATCTGCCGGACTCCAAGGCCGAGCGGCTGGTTCCCGTGCAGAAGCGCGAAGGGGAGAAATGGGTTCGGTTTCCTGTGACCTTCTACGACCCTGACTATCCGATCAAGGGTGCCAAGACGTTCTTCTCAGGCGGCGCTGGTTTGTCCAGCACAGCGAAAGACTACGCGAGGTTTCTGCAAATGTATCTCAACGGTGGGAAGCTCAACGGTCGTCGCATCCTCAGCCGCACGACCATCGAAACGATGATGCGCAACCAGACGGGTTCGCTCTTCGGCGACGGCACGAAACACTACGGCCTTGCCTTTGGCGTTGTCACTGCGGAGGGAAATGCATTTGGTGGCATCGGCAGTGTTGGTACGTTTGACTGGGGTGGGTACTTCAACACCCAATATTTTGCCGATCCACGGGAAAAGACCATTGGGATCCTCATGAAACAGACTCAATACGCTTCTGATGACGACACAGCATGGAAGTTCCGTTTGCTCGTTGGGCAAGCAATCGACGATTGACCTGGGAGTCGGCCTGAGATGCCGGCAATCTTGCTGAATAGTTGTCAATAATCTCCCGGTAGCGAGCGAATACAGCACCGACGTGCAAGCATTGAGCGTCCAATGGTCGATGCTGAGAGGGTATTCCGTTTTTCCAACGTAGGACGAAAGCTTGAACCAGCGAACCCATCCTCCCGCGTCGATCCAGCGCCGACATGATCTTGATGCACTGCGCGCCATTGCCATGCTACTAGGGATCGCATTGCACGGAGCACTTGCCTACATGGCGATGCCGGAGGGGGCGTGGGCGGTGCAGGATGTGCGGCAGCATGAAGTGTTTGGCCTATTCATGTCGGCCGTTCACGGATTCCGCATGCCGCTGTTTTTCCTTGTCAGTGGATTCTTCACGGCGATGTTGTGGCGCAAACGAGGCTTGGCCGCATTGGTGAAGCATCGATTTATGAGGATTTTCTTACCGCTAATGCTCGGCGTTGTCTCCATTGTTCCCGCCGTTTGGATTGTGAGCATCGGTGCGGGCATCATCGCTGCCAGGGGCGTCGACAGCGGTGAGACAACCATTTGGAAATCTGCACGGCTTGGTGAGGTTGAACAAATCAACGCACTCGTTGCAAGTGGATCGGACCTGAACGCTCGAGACCCAGCCTACGGCATGACACCCCTTTCGGTAGCTGCGTCCAATGGGCGGGTCGCTGCAATCACGGCGTTGGTCGCGGGAGGTGCCGGCGTCGATACGCGGAATCGAGACGGCTCCACGGCACTTCATAAGGCAGCGTTTCTCGGTCAGGCGGATGCGGTGCGGCTGCTGATCGACCAAGGGGCCGATCCGAACGCGAAGAATCGAGTTGGTCAGCGCGCCGTCGATCGTCTTGATGCCAGTTGGGTTGAGACGGCTATCATGGTCGAACTCGGTGGCGTCGAGGTCGATCTCAATCGAGTTCTTCTGGGCCGAGAAGACGTCGCTCCCCTGCTTTCAACTTCCGCCGCGGTACCTACCAAACCCGCCTCGCTTACGAACGTTCCATCAGAGACCGCAGCAGCAGTCGACAACTCACAAGATTTCGACCCGCTTGGGATCGCCGTGCTGTTGTTGGTGTTCTTTCCATTCTTTCACCATCTTTGGTTCTTATGGTTTCTCTGTTGGCTCGTCGCAGCATTCTTGTTCTATGCGAAGGCAGCTGAATATTTTCAGTGGAAACTACCAGCGTGGCTGGTCGTTTCACCGCTGCGCTATTGTTGGTTGATTCCCCTAACGATCTTGCCGCAATCCATGATGGGATTCATCTATCCAAATTTTGGGCCAGACACCTCCGTGGGCCTGATTCCGATGCCGTCGATCTTGTTGTATTACGCAATCTTCTTCTTTTTTGGAGCGGTCTATTACGACGGGGACGATGTAGACGGTCGGGTCGGCAGGTGGTGGTTTCTATCGCTGCCGTTTGCACTGTTGATCCTGTTCCCCTTAGGCTACGAGCTATCGATGGGCGGATGGGGATTTGCTGACAAGTGGCTCGATTTAGGTTGGCATCGTCCCATCGCAATTGTCGTACAAGTGGCTTACGCGTGGCTCATGACATTTGGCTTGATGGGGCTCTTCCGTCGCTTACTTTCGACTGAGAGCAAGACGATGCGCTACGTGTCTGATTCATCCTATTGGCTGTATCTCGCGCACTTGCCACTGATTATCGTTTTGCAGGCGATTGTGCGGACCTGGCAGATACCGGTTGCCGTCAAATTCGTGCTGGTCTGCTCTGTGACAACGGCGTTGCTGTTGGCGAGTTATCAGTTGATGGTCCGATACACGCTGATCGGAACACTGCTCAATGGACCGAGAAAACGACCGGAGCCTGTTTTGAAAGCCGTCATGGTAGAGCCTTCGGGCAATCAGCCTTAGGCACTCCAACGAAACCTCGTGATCTTGATCTTAATCCCTGAATGGCGCGACACGCAGGCGGGAGGGCGAGCGCCGACGGGAGGGCGAGGCTCCTGCCGAGCCGAATGCGTCTTGCGGCTCGGCAGGAGCCTCGCCCTCCCAAGAATGCCCTTGCCCATCACGGCCGTTGCCCACTCATTCCCTCTCGGCTTCGTCACGGTCGCGCTTGGCTCGCTCGACTCGTTTCTTTTGTTGCTCGATCTCCTCGTCAAGATCAGCAAGTTGCTTTTCGAATGCCGCCTTTTGCTCTGCGATCGCGGCGATCTCTTCAGGAGTCGGTTCAGGCGGGTTAGATGCTTCGCCACCGGTCAATAGACCATCGAGTAACTGATTGGCAACTTGTTGAGCTTCACCACTCCGCTCGACTAGACCATCCAGTTGCGACTCGAGGTCGGCGGCTGTCTGCTCGTTGGCGGCATCCTTCAAATCCTTAGCCGATTCAAGCAAGCCCTGCAACTGCGTTTGAGCATCAGCGGGTGTGTCAGGGGACGTGGCGGCCGCGAAGTCTTGGGCAAGCTTCTCTCGCTTGGCTTCGAGTCGATCGAGCGCTTCGACCTCGGCGTTATAGATCACGACCAGTTCTGCGTAGCTTGGCCCGGTCTCCGTCTCTGTTTGGCACCCGACAGCTAAAGCGCAGATGATGAAGGCCGTCCAGACGTTGCGCCGTTTGACTGGCATTGTTTGATTCCTTTGTCAAGTTTGATCGATGGCTACTTCACGTGTTACGGTAGTGCCGCTGTCGTCATAATATACGGTATTGGCGACTCGCTTCGACCTCGACCCAATTCCTAGGATACCGGCGCATGCGAATTAGGATCTTTTCGTTGCTTCTTTTGCTAATCGGAACCCAAGCGATGGCTGCAGACGTCATGCTGCAGGACTTCGAAGGCAATTATGGCGATTGGGTTGCCGAGGGCGATGCTTTTGGAAGTCGGCCCGCACAGGGCTCGCTTGAGGGGCAATCGGACATTGGTGGTTACCGTGGTCGCGGTTTCGTGAATACATATGTTGGCCGCGACGCAGCCACCGGGACGCTCACGTCACCTCCGTTTCCCATAACTCGCAACTATGTATCGCTACTCGTAGGTGGCGGCAATCGACCGCAAGTTGAAGGAGTTGAATTGTTAGTTGGTGAAGAAGTGGTTCGTTCAGCGACGGGCGTAAATTCTGATCTGCTCAACTGGCACAGCTGGGATGTCCGTGATCTACGCGGACAGACTGCCCGTCTGCGAATCTTCGATCGGTCGACCGAGGCGTTTGGCTACACACTCGTGGACCACATTCTACTTACGGACACGCCCCGTCGCGGTTCCGGCAAATTGCGACTCGACGACTACCGGCGATCCCCAGAATACTACCGCGAACCCTACCGGCCGCAGTTTCACTTCACGCCAGAAATGAATTGGATGAACGACCCGAATGGTCTCGTGTACTTCGAGGGTGAGTACCACTTGTTCTACCAACACAACCCGCACGGCAACTCCTGGGGGCACATGAGTTGGGGCCACGCAGTGAGTACGGACCTGGTGCACTGGGAGCATCTTCCGATCGCCTTACACGAAGAGTACGGCGTTATGATTTTCTCCGGATGTTGCGTCGTTGATTGGAAGAACACAAGCGGCTTTGGTAAGGATGGAAATCCACCGTTGGTTGCAGTCTACACGGGTCACGGCTTAGGCAAGCAGACGCAGGATATTGCCTACAGCAACGACCGCGGTCGATCATGGACGAAGTATTCTGCCAATCCCGTAATTGATTTGGACGAACAAGACTTTCGAGACCCAAAGGTATTCTGGCACGAACCGACGAACAAATGGGTCATGGTCGTTTCCATGGCGAACGCGAAATACATCCAATTCTACGGCTCGCGTGATTTGAAACACTGGAGTCATTTGAGCGACTTTGGACCGGCAGGCGTTACAGATAAACCAAATTGGGAATGTCCGGATCTGTTTGAGTTGCCGATCGAAGGTTCTGCCGGCGAAACGAAATGGGTGCTGGAGGTTGACATGGGTAACGGGTCGATCGCCGGTGGATCCGGCGGCGAATACTTCATTGGTGAATTCGACGGCAAGCAATTTAAGTGCGACCACGACCCGAAAGCATCTCAATGGGTCGACTTCGGCCGCGACTTCTACGCGCCTGTGTCCTACTCGGACATACCTGAGTCGGACGGTCGCCGGATCTGGATCGGCTGGATGAACAACTGGGAGACGAATCAACTGCCGACTCGCCCTTGGCGGAGCGCGATGTCGATTCCACGAGTTCTCTCACTCCGTAGGAATGGCGACGGCTTCAAGCTCATTCAAACGCCCGTCGCTGAGTTGCAGTCTCTGCGTGGAAAAAAGATCTCGTTGCAGGACGTTCGTGTTTCAGGTACGCGCTCGCTTGACGAAGGAGAGATTCGCGGTGAGCAAGTGGAGATTCAGGCCGTGGTCGATCTAGGCGGCTGTACCGAATTTGGCTTTAACGTCCGCGTCGGAGACGACGAGGGAACCACGATTGGCTTTGATGTCGCTTCTTCGAGGCTTTTCGTCGATCGCACACGTGCCGGTAGATCGGACTTTCATCCTCGGTTTGCTGGTAAGCACTACGCTCCGTTGGAGGCCTCTAATGGTCAGATTGAGATGAGGATCTTTGTCGATTCATCGTCGGTAGAAGTCTTCGGAGGCAGTGGAGAGGCTGTGCTGACGGACCGAATCTTCCCCGATCCAAGCAGCCGCGGTATCACAGCCTTCGCGAAAGGTGGCAAAGCGACAATCAAGCGACTCGATGTCTGGCCGCTTAAGTCGGTGTGGGCACGGTAGTCCGCCCGTGTCGAGCGAACGGTGATGCTCTCAACGCGCTGCTCCTTTCTTCAAGAACACGAAGGCTTTCCCTCGCGCTATACTGCAATTGATGTTTTTCCGCGAACACCCGGGCGCCGCCATGAATCTGCATCAACACTCGTTCGAGCACGTCGAAGGATATCTCCACCATCGTCCACCCTATTTGCTCGTCGATCGGATTATTTCGATGTCTGAAAGCGAGATTGTGACTGAGAAAAAAGTCGTCGGTGATGAATTCTTTCTAACCGGGCACTTTCCCGGCGCCCCCATTTTTCCGGGTGCCATGTTGCAGGAATTTACGACTCAGTCAGCCGGGATACTGATCGCTGCGAAATACAATCCGATGGAGAGTTTTGACACTCAGGATCCGTTCCACAACGAATTCGCACTCGGTGTGTTAGTTCGGGTCCATCGCAGTCGTTTCAGAGGCTTTGCCCGACCCGGCGATCATCTCACCGCGAAGGTGACATTGCACGAACGGATTGGTCAATTGTTTGATTTTTCTGCGACAGTGTCATCGCAATCGTCAACAATCATGTCGAACGGTTTTCAGTTGACGAATATTCCATCCGCAATATTATCCGCAGCGTTAAGAGATTGATGGACCATCGTTGCGATTGTAATTCCACTTGCTTTCTGCTTGCGCACTAAGACCGTTCGTTGCAGCTGAAACGTGCAACGTGTTCTCCTCTTCGCCGTTTTAAGGAATTCGCAAGTTTCGCCTTGTCGGATTTAGTTGCCGTATTGCTGCGCACTCGCTGCGCCGATCAAAGCACAGCGCACGATTGTTGTTCGTGGGTTTGCCACGATCGCTCCGATGGCATCACCGTGGATTCGTGGTTGACCTCATTCAGCGTCCGGCTTCTAGCACTTTCGTTGATGTTGGCACGCATGATGCTTCGACGGTTTCATCGCAGAAGGAGTTGCGCAAGATGCCACGGGATTTACGAAAGTCTTCATCGATTGCAAACGTCATGCTAACTCAGTCCGGCTAATATCTTTGGGCCATCAACAGCATCGCTCTCATAAACCGTGCTAGGGCACATTCAATCAAGGACGCGAAGATGCATAGTGTCTCGGTACTCGGCATCGGCCAGACCCCGGTAGCAACGCACGAAGGTGTATCGATTGGAGCCTTGGCATCGCACGCATGTCATCGAGCGATGGCGGATGCTGGCATTGATCAAATTGATGCGGTTTTCGTGGGAAACATGCTGGCGGGTGAAGTGACTGGGCAATCTCACCTGGGGCCCTTGATCGGTGCTAGAGTCGGCAACCGACAAGTCGAAAGCGTGACTGTGAACGCCGCGTGTGGCAGCGGGGGTGTGGTCGTTCGCCAAGCTGCGATGGCTGTTGCGTCGGGTGCCTATGACCGCGTCTTGGCGGTCGGTGTCGAAAAAATGTCGGGTATCTCGCGTGAATCGCTCACCCAGGCGCTTGCATCAGCCGCTGACTGTGAACGCGAGGTCATTCACGGGGCAAACTTTGTTGTCCTAAACGCGCTCCTGATGCAGCGTTACTTCTACGAATACAACACGATGCGTCTAGACTTTGCGGTGTTCGCTGAAGCTGCACATCGGAATGCGAAATCAAATCCGAACGCGAGGCTGCGGGGTGGATGTTCTCGTGATGAGTACCTGTCATCGCGAATGGTCGCTGACCCGTTGGGCCTGTTCGATGCCAGTCCGGTCGGGGACGGCGCCGCGGCCGTCGTCTTGAGCAATCGAGAATTAGCACGCGACAAGGATCACGTGGTCGACATCGTTGGCAGCTCTTCGGCCAGCGACACGCTGAGTTTACAGGAGCGCTTGGATCCTCTTTGGCTGCAAGCGGTCGAAGACTCGACGCAGGCGGCACTCGATCAAGCAGACTTGCGACATGATGATGTGGACTTGGTCGAGTTACACGATGCCTTCACGATTATCGCCGCGTTGAGTCTCGAAGCAGGTGGATTCACGCCCCGCGGGACTGCGACGAAGTTTGCCGCTGAACAAGGCATTCACCGCGAAGGTGCTTTGCCGATCAGCACCTTTGGCGGGCTCAAAGCGCGTGGTCACCCGGTAGGAGCGAGCGGGACGTACCAGGTCGTCGAAGCCACGTTGCAGCTACGCGGCCAAGCGGGTCCTAACCAAGTGAAATCGCCGACTGTGGCGATGACTCAGAGCATTGGAGGAAGCGGGGCGACGGTCGTCACGCACGTACTGAAGCGGTCAGCCTTGACCTAACTCCGACTTGTATCAGGAGCACACGAGATGTCGACAGTTGCACTAGAACGACCAAGAGTTCGTCGCCGACGTTTCCAGCGCGCGTGTTGGACGCGCTGTGACGATTGTGGACGGATGTCGAGTGAATCCACCGATAGCTGTCAGCGTTGCGGCGCCACCGACCTGGTCTCCATTTCGCGAACCGGCGAGATCTACTCTTACACGTTCGTAAACAATGGCCGGGAAGCCTACGTGCTGGCGTTGGTTCGACTTTCAGACAGTCGATTGATCACTGCACGCATTGTTGATACAGGGCGCGATCTCCGAATTGGCATGCTCGTGGAAGCCGTCGACAGCTCGACGACTCATTCAGAGGTGCTCGCGTTCTGCCCAATTGCGAGCCGAGTCAATCCTTCATTCCGAAGGCACTCCAGCAGTCGCGCGGAAGTTGAAGCCTAGGTCGGTAAAAAAACTGTTTGTTCTTTCCATTACGCGTTCTCATCAGCGGGGAGATTTGTGAGATGCAATCCATTTTGCTTGACGAGGGGCAAACGTCCGTCATCGCCGGGACTCGTGAATCCATTCAAGTATGTGACAATTCGGGTACGGTCTTAGGTCACATTGTTCCCACGGCAGCCGGATTCAATTATCGCTTCGAATGGGAGCGTTGGCGTCAAAGTTGGGACCATTGGTGCCTCGAATGCAGCGAGCCGCCGCGCGGAGATCATCCCAGCGACTGATCCGTCGACTTCGGTCGAAATATTCAACAGCGGCTTAATGAAACCAAGGAGCCATCATGACAACGACCAATGAATCAAGGACTAGTCGGTTTGGAGAATCGATCGAGCGTTTTAGTCGAACAACCGAATCTGCCTTGCATTTGCAGCGCGAAATGTATGACGCGTGGGCAGAGATGTGGCCCGGAATCGATTATCAGAAACTCAAGGAGCAACCTCTCGCTTTTCGAGGTGACTTTGGTTCCACGATCCACGATCTCGTGCGCAAGCAGCGTGACCTACTCAAGCAGTATGGTGAGGGACTGGATTCGCTGCAGGTGACATTTCGTGATGTGATGTCAGGCAACGCGGAAGAAGTACGTGACGGCTATCGGTCGCTCTGCTTGAAGACCCTGGGAGCACTCAAGCAGACTGCGGAAATGCAAGTGCGGTATTTGCAGGAAACGATCGACAAAATGAGCTGATCATTAGTGGACACCACATACGTACGTACGCTAAGACCATCTGTTCTAGAGGACTAATCTATGTCTACCGACACGCTGCCAGAACTGATTGAAGTGCCCAAGTTCGAGCTACGCGGCAGGAGAGCGTTGATTACGGGCGGCTCGCGCGGAATCGGCCGAGCGATCGCTTTGGCGCTCGCTTCCCAAGGTGCCGACGTCGGACTGACTTACCGGACCGGAAAGGACTGTGCCGCAGAAGTCCGCGATCAGATTTATCAGCTTGGGCGAGACGCCGCTTGCTTCGCGCATGACATTGGCGATCCCGATGCTTGTGCCGATTTATCGCCGCGGGTGATGGACGAGCTTGGTCAGATCGACATACTCGTCAACAACGCGGGGATCACGCGTGATCGATCGTTCAAGAAAATGAGTCAAGACGCATGGGACGAAGTCCTGGCTGTCAATTTGACTGGCGTGTTCCAAGTGACAAAACAGTTCATTGGCGGCATGGCCGAACGCGGCTATGGTCGAGTGATCAATGTCAGCAGTATCGTCGGTGAAGTTGGAAACTTTGGCCAAGCCAACTATTCGGCCGCGAAGGCCGGTGTCATTGGATTAACAAAAACACTGGCACGCGAATACGCAAGAAAGGGAGTGACGGTAAACGCGATTGCTCCAGGCTTTATCAAGACGCGCATGTTACGCGGTGTTCCTGAAGAGAATCTGCAATCGATCACCGAGGCGACGCCGCTGGGACGTCTAGGTGAACCAGAAGAAGTGGCTGCCGGAGTTGCATTTCTTGCGTCGCCCGCCGCCAGTTTCGTCACGGGGCACGTGCTTGATGTCAACGGTGGAATGGTGATGTAGCAAGAAGCGAAGCCGGTATCGGCTCGATGTCGCTTCGCGCACCGAAGCGTTGCGGCACACCCTTCCTAGCGCTATTCACCGTTCGGACCGCTGGGAGGCCCACCGTCACCGGGTCCAGTTGCTTGCGATGCCTTCCTTTGGTGTACGCTGACTAAGATGCTGCCGTGTTCAATGCGGTATAGTGAAAGGTTGGCCGGTAGACTCAAGTTCCTAGCGTCGACGTGTCGGGTCTCGGCGCCTTCGGTAACGCCATCGAGGTCGATGGAGATTTTCAACGTTGCTGGTTCGAGGAATCGAAACGCTGGCTCGGTACCCGATAACGTGACGCGTGTTTCGGTTGGTGAGAACTCATCCAGCTCCAGCTTATCTGGAATGTTGCGGTACTCAATTGGCACCACAAAAGTTCGCTGGACAGTGCTTGGGTTATATGCAAACAGGATCCAGCCGATCATCGCCAAGAGAATTGACACGGCCTTCATCGGCCAATGCCTGACGACAAACTGTCGCCAGATATTCTCGGTCTTGAAGGGAAACCTGTCGCTCACAAATTCTTCAAGGTGCCCTTTGAGCTCAGCGGGAGTACTGACATCCTCCAGATGGCCGTTGCTGGCCAGGGTTACCTGCCCCCTTTCTTCGGATACGGCAATCGTCAGCGCATCGCAGCGTTCAGAGATTCCCAATGCGGCGGCATGACGCGTTCCCCGTGTCCCGATTTCTCGGCGATTGTTTGAGATCGGCAGATGCGCGGCGAATCTAGAAACGCGCCCCGCTCGAATGAGAGCAGCACCATCATGCCCCGCCGAACTTGGATCGAAGATACTATCGAGAAGCGGTTTACTGATTGCACCACCAAGCTCGATGCCACCTTCAACATGTCGATCCAATTCGTCTTGCCCTTTGATCACGATGAGGGCTCCAATCCGATGTTCGGCCAGGCCGAACGTCACTTCGACCAGCGTATCGAGTTCGGAGACTTGTGTCGCAGATTGACGAAGTCGACCGAGCGTTCCCATGGTTGCGATTCGCTCGAACGCTCGTCGCAGGTCTTCCTGAAAAATGACGACCAGGACGATCAAGAGAATGGCAAAGCCGGCATGCAACAACCGTGAAGTGAGATAGAGATCAAACGTTCGCGCCAGGAAGTAGAGCACGCCAACGGTTGTCACACCGACAACAACGCGTCGAGAAGCGGTCTCACGAAACCAGAGCAAGCCGGAGTAGAGAAAGACAGCGATCACGGCAATGTCTACCGCATCCGCTAGTCGAAAGTAGCGAGGGAAGTCGCGGATGATCGAGACCATTTCGATCATTTTGGCTGCTCCGCGTCACGTACCATCAGCTTTCCTCTTTAAGGATAGCACTTTCAACGACGGTTCGATTGGTCTCACCGCCGAGCTGTCGACTACCGATGCGAAGTGACGTGGATACGTCAGGCTGTTCGGGTGACGCAACACCCAATATCGTAACAGCGCGACCGGCTGCCGAAAAAGGCGAAGTCTGCGTGTCGGACGATCTTTCCGTCATCCGCGTCTTCTCATCGCATCAAAAAAGATGAGAACCATCGACACTTGGAGAAACGCTGCTTGGCATCGCTGGCCGCTCGAAGACGCTAATCGACCGGTTACCGGTTGTGCGGCATTCCCGGTCCGCCCTGTTTGATGATCACAAGCACGGTGAGAATTCTTTTGTGGTGGCTACGGCCCGCTTGAAGTCGAACGGCAACAAGGCAAGGGGTTGACGTTCGCGATTATGCGGTTGATTCGGATTGATTGGGTCAGGAGCCCTGGAGGTGCTTGGAACACGGTTTTGCCGATCTACAGGGCCTTACACGTCAACCTATATTTTCACAGACCGTTCGCTCCGCTTTTTCCTGACCTGATGCTGCGCGCTCTTGGTCTCTTCCACTGATCACATTTACGTGTCGGCCAGCAATGTTTGACTGGGGCAAAAAAACGAACGAACTGCAAACTCTCTTCGTCGACTCGACGAATGCAGAGGAGTTGCGCGCGCAGCGTGTCTGGCGTTTCGTTACCGTGCTCTGGTTGACATGGATCTTCTTTACCTTCTTCCTTTGGTTTCGAGGATATGAAGGAGCGACATGGGTCTGTCTCTCAGACTCCCTACTACATCTTGTGATCCTCATCGCGTGCCGAAAGGTCAAGAACTACTGCCTGATCATGAATCTCAACCTGATCGCGAGTGCATTTGGGTTGTTTTTTGTTTCGATTAGTGATCCGGCGATGGCAGGAACGATGCTTTTCTATCCAGTCTCTATTCTGGTTGCATCTCAGCTGCTTGGAGTGGGCGCTGCCTTTTCGTATCTGGTGATCAACTTTATCGGCTTCGCCATCTTCTTTGTCACGATGTACGGCGTTCAGGACGCCATCGGTACGTCGCACTTTGACGAATTGGTCTTGTTGCTTGGCGTTGCCGCATGCATCTTCTTCTGCTGCCAACAAGGAGAAGAGTACTACCAGGAGCGGACACGGAATCTCATCGACTTGAGCGAAAGTCTAAAGAAGAAGAGCGAAGCTCTTCACGAGTTGGCAACCACAGACGCGTTGACCGGATTGATCAATCGCTTTCAGTTCCAGGAGCGATTGAAAGAGACGGTCAAGCACGCCACGGCCGAGTCAGAGAGGATGGCCTTGTTTTTAATTGACATGGATGGCTTCAAGGAGATTAACGACACGTTAGGACATCCAGTCGGTGATGATGCGCTCGTTGAGATTGCGGCACGGTTGAGCAAAGAGTTTGGCTCTGACTCTGAAGTCGCGAGACTGGGTGGTGACGAGTTCTGCATCATCTATCCCAAGATCCGTGACGAAGAACACGCTACCGCGATTGCCAGCAGAATCTGCGAATTTCTGACGCAACGCTACGTCTTGGAGCAAGCCGAATTTCCGTTGGGAGCGAGCGTCGGTTTCTCCTTTTGCCCCGACCATACGCGCTCAGACCAAGAACTCCTCGCGTTCGCGGATACAGCGATGTTCTACGCTAAGGAGAATCGCTTAGGCTTTGCTTGCTATGAGCCGGACATGACGGATCGCCTGGTCGAGTATCGAACCATGCAGGAGCGACTGTCGGTTGCTTTGGAGCGAAACGAGTTCTTTCTCGTCTATCAACCACAGGTTAATCTTCGAACCAAACAGGTCATTGGTGTCGAGGTGCTCTTGCGATGGAAGAGCAACGGCGAGATTATTTCGCCGCACCGCTTTATCCATCTCTTGGAGCAGAGTCGCGGGATCATCCCGGTCAGCAAGTGGATCATCCGCGAGTCGTGTCGCCAGCTGGCGGCATGGGCGGCGGAAGGCTACGACGTTGACATCTCTATCAACGTAAGCGGTGTTCAGTTCAACGATCCGCTATTCTGCAAAAGCGTTGCCGACTCGATCAACGAGTTTGATGTGGATCCAACCAAGTTGGACTTTGAGATTACGGAGGGACTGCTCATCGATGATGTTGTGCAGGCCGTCACACGACTCGATGAGATCAAGAAGATGGGCATCAGTATCAGTATTGATGACTTTGGAACAGGCTATTCTTCACTCTCGTATCTGCGCCAGTTTCCAATCGATCGACTCAAGATCGACCGCTCTTTCATTAAGGACGTTCCGAAGTCGGACGATGGAGTGATTGCTTCAAGTATCATAGTGCTTGCCAAGGCGCTCGGCATTAAGGTACTCGCAGAAGGTGTTGAAACCGAAGAGCACATGGACTTCCTTCACGCGCACGATTGTGATGAGTACCAAGGCTTCTACTTGAGTCGTCCCGTATCCGCGGAGGAAGTTGTAAAACACTTCACGCGACCAACTGCAAACGCACTTACTTAAACAACAGCGCGCAACAGATCTTGTCTGTATTTCACATGTAATTGCGCGCGTTCGGCGCCGCATCGCAACTCCGAAGTGAGGTGCGGTTCACCGAACCCCTCCTTGGAACCAGTTTGGGCCGCAAAAGCGAAATACACGGAATGGTGTACGTAGATTGAACTGAAATTCGTTAAACGCTCTCCTGATACTTCCGTTGTGTTTGATACAATGCTGCGGCTCTTCATGCGGGTTCCTTGGTATTGCCTTCCAGTGTTGTTGATGTGTGCACCATGTCTAACGAAACTTTGAAACGCGTCATCCATTGTCTGTCTGCGACTACGCGCTATCCGACGCAACTGTTGAATGAAGATGCCGATATCGAGAACGACTTAGGTATCGATTCGGTCAAACGTGTTGAAATCGTCATCGCACTTAGCGAAGAGTTTGGAATTGACCTTAAGGCTGAACAGCGTGATCCAACGGTCCGCACGATTGGAGATCTTTCGCGATGGATTGATGGCAGGCTCGAACCAGGCACGGAAGAACAAGGTGACACGAAAGCAATCGAGCGTGAGGTGCCGGCGCGAAATGGTAATACCAATCGGGATCAAGGGACGCAAAATGACCGCGAAAAACCGCGGCAAGCTGTCAGACGCCCTCATCATTTGGGGAACGGTTCGTCGACGGAAACAAGCAGCATGGTCAAGTCGCTTTCGGGGCGTGTGGCGCTCGTAACCGGCTCTGGCCGTGGCATCGGACGGACGATTGCGCGTGTGCTTGCTGCACGCGGTGCCGCCGTCGTTGTGAATTCTTTCCACTCACGAGATGAAGGTGAGAAAACAGCGGCTGAGATTAACGCACAAGGTGGTACAGCGATTCACATTTGGGGATCCGTTGCAAATCAGGAACACGTTGAGAATCTCTTCGCGCAAATCAAAGATCAATTCGGACATCTCGACATTCTCGTATGCAATGCATCGGACGGACGCATCGGTCCATTCCTGGAGCTAACCTGGGAAGACTGGGACCGGGCATTTCGAACCAACGTCTCCGGGCACTACCATTGCGCACTTGGTGCCGCAAAGCTGATGCGCCTTCGTGGCGGTGGGGCGATCGTGACCATGTCGGCGGTTGGTGCCCATCAGTTTGTTGATGGGTTGGGTAGCCAAGGTGTCGCGAAGGCGGCCGTCGAAACTCTCACTCGGTATCTTGCTTGCGAACTCGGACAGTTCGGCATCCGTGTGAATTGTGTGGCTGGAGGCCCTGTGTATGGGGAACTACTTTCAAAGTTCCACCAGGCTCGAGCCAGTCAGGATCACTGGGAGTCGATTACGCCGGACGGAGAACTGTGTAGTCCAATGGACCTAGCTCAGACGATCGCGTTTCTAGTCGGCGAAGAAGCGCGTGGAATTAATGGAGTGGTCTGGACGGTCGATCATGGTTTTTCTGCCAACGGGGGTGCACAACCCCTTCGGCGCGCTTCGCTCGAGATGGCCCAAGCATCGTCGGGCTAAGCCGCAACGAGTTCAATTTGCGGGCGAGGTGTGAGTGTGAGTTATTTCGCAACCGAGTACACCATCCATTTCGACGACACGATGGCGTACGGAAGCCATCATTTTCTGACCGCCTTCAAATTCCAGTGCGCGGCGCGGGAGACATTTCTGTTTGGCGAGCTCATCTACGATGTGGCCAGCGTGCGACAATCGTTGGATGAGATTCGTCTGTTGACGATGGATGCCTACGCGCGCAACCTTGGTCAGGCCAAATTGGGTGACCGCGTTGCGATTCTTCTGACACTCGAAGAATGGGGCCGTGTGAGTGCACGGTTCTGCTATCGCGTCATTGGAGATCATGGATCGCCCATCTGCGCTGGATTCCAAACTTTGATTTGCGCCGATGCTGCTACGGGCAGCCCGATTGAGCTACCTGAGCCGCTGTGGAAGGCAATGCAGCAGATTCGGGAGATCGAAGAAGCGCCGGCCCAAGTCTCATTCCGCGATCGCGTTCTTGCCGGTGGGGCCCAGGTCGATGAGCTGTTCGGATCGGCGGAACGGCAGGCGGCGGTCGAGTTTCTTTCACAACGCTATCCAGCGCCGGCCATCATTGAGACTCCCGTGACGGTCGACGAACAGAGCAATGGGACGTCGGATAGCGAAGACGCGGAACCCGATGTCGAAGCGTGGGTATTCGGTGGTCAAGGTGTATTCGACGCTGACCTATTGAGTGAGCGGATCCATGAATTTGTGAAGACCGAACCGACAGGACGCGAGACACTCGATCGGTGTGCGTCGATCGCGCAGGAACTGATCGGCGGCGATGCTTCAGCCGTTGTCAGTGGTGTTAGTGAGCAATGTGCCGCAGCAGTTAAGGCAACTCCTGATTTGTCACAGGTTGCCATTCATCTGCAGAACGTTTTGGGAGCGACGCTCAGACAGTCGCAGGGATACGATCCTGAAATACTCATGGGCCACAGCTTCGGGGAGATTGCCGCTCTCGGTGTCGGTGGCTGTTTCGATTTGCCAACCGGAGTCCAGGTTGTCTGTGAGCGAGTTCGAGCGGTCAGAGAGCACGCGCCGCCCGGCGGAGGACTGCTGGTGGTTTCGAGCGACCGACAGTGTGTTTCAACCGAGGCTTCGTTGCTCGGCTTTGATCAAATCGTGATTGCTGGTCGAAACCACGACCAACAAACTGTTGCGTCAGGACCGCACGATCAGTTGGAAGAGTTTCGAGAGTACTTACGTCAGGTCGACATCAATGCCGTGAGTGTTCCCAGCCCAACCTCATTTCACCACCCGCGATTGCGTGACGCGGCCGCCGTGTGGCTCGAGCGATTGAGAAAGTTGGCACTCCGCGGGCCCTCGCGCGCGGTCTATTCGCCCATCGGACGAAGGTTCATTCGATCCGATGATGACGTAGCCGCCACACTCACAAGTCAGTTTCTGCGCCCCTTCGACCTTCAAGGAGCGATCTCGGATGTGATGGCAGCAGGTGTTACCAAGTTCGTTGACTGCGGTTCGTCCGGATCTTTAGCAAGGATCATTTCTAAAGCGGGCCCTGAAGAGCTGAGTGTCAACGGTACCGAGGTGTCTGGTCTGCTGGCCGGGGAGACTGGTCGAAAAGCGGACGCATCGACCAACGCGAAGCAAGAGAAGACCAGTCGGCCACGAATTGCGGTTGAGAAACAGAGGAAGGTGAAGCGAAATCGCAGACACGTTTCACCCGTGGCCATTGTGGGACAGGGTTGCTTGCTGCCTGGCGGCGCATGCTCACCCGAGAAACTCCATGAGGCGATTACCGAACAACGTTCCGGCGTTGTTGACCAGCGCCGCTATGATCCTAACTGGTCCGAAGACTTCTATTCAGAGCAACTCGTCCCCGATCGATCGACATCACACCTGATGGGGCGTGTAAACGATGATGACATTCTTGTCCCAAGCGGTGTCGACTCGAAAGTGTTTGAAAGGTTTACCCGGGCGCAACGTTTGCTTTGCGTGGCCTTGGCGCCCTGCGTCGATGCGCTGCGAGATGCGGATCGCGTGCTCTGCCTGATCGGCGCCACGGCAGATGGATTCGAGGATCAAGACGTCGTATCGTCACTTCGTTATGCAGGAATCGATCCAACCAACGAAGAAGTTGATCGACGGATCGATACGGCCAAATCGGCCTATCAGTCGCCACATTCCGCCATCCAGGAAGTCATTGATCAAGTCGTCAGGCCTGGTTTGGAAGTAACTCTAATCGATGCAGCCTGTGCCTCGTCTCTCTACACGGTGGCACTCGGCATACAAGCACTTGAGGCGAATCGTACGGATGCGGTAATTGCTGGTGGCGTCTTTTGCCCTGGGCAAGGAAACAGCTGCTTGTTCTCGCAGTTCTATGGAACGACTTCGACTGGATGCCGACCCTTCGATGTAGATGCCGACGGTGTCGTGTTCTCGGAGGGTGCTGCACTCGTGACACTGCGGCGGGTTGTCGATGCCAAACGTTTGGAGTTGCCCATTGCGGCTGTCTTGCAAGGCTTTGGCCTATCGAGCGATGGACGAAGTACCTCTGCGAACGTCCCGCAAACGCACGGCCAAATCCTATCCCTCCAGCGATGTTATGCGAACTACGACATCGACCCATCGACGATTCAGGCGATTGAGACGCATGGGACTTCAACTCCTGTTGGGGATACGACGGAACTTGAAACGCTGCGGAGCTTCTTTTCCGGTGTCACGCAACATCCGATTCCATTACACAGCCTAAAGGGGGTGCTTGGACACGCTGGTTGGGCTGCCGGAACCGCCTCGTTGATCGCTGCCTGCCAGTATCTGAAAACGGGCACGTTTCCCGCGCAAGCGCACTTCCATCAACCGTCGCAGGCGTTGATTGAATCGGCCGATACGCTGACTGTACTCGAGCAGAAGATTCCTCTGCCAAATCGGCAGATGAGAGTCGCTGTTGATGGTTTTGGCTTTGGTGGTGCAAACGCGCACTTCGTTTTGGATAACTTCGTACCCGAAGAGAAAAAGCGAAACGGTACCAAATCCGATAGCAAACGGAGTCACTCAGAGAGCCAAGACGATCTGGTCATCCTGGCGTACCACGAGCTCGTTCCCACGCAGCAGACACCCAACGGGTTGCAGTTTGATCGCCGTAGCGAGACGCTGCTGGGCCGCCATGTTCTACTTCCGGATCTTGCCGATGACTTGGATATCTGCCAGACGTTGACCATTCGATTGGTGGACGAAATCATTCTTCAGCTTGCGGAATTTGAGGATGAATATCGGCCTCAGACCAGTGTGTTATTGGCTAAAAGTGGAAAGACGGAGCGTGGCGTTGAGGCCACAATGAGGGTCTTAGCTCAGCGTCTGCGACGACACCTTGCGGGCTGTGATTCGTTTCTCAAGGCGCTGGATTTCGCGGCCGATCGCGCAAGACCGTCGGGACCGTACACGCTGCAGTGTATGATGCCAAACGTATCGGCCGGTCGTGCCGCACTGCAGTTGGATCTGAACGGTCCCAACTTCGTTGTGGACGCAGATACGAAATCGTTAGAGGCGGCCTTTACGTCGGCGTCGTCGCTGCTCCAGGGAGGCGATGATGGCGGCACGCGAATTGTCGTTGTTGCGGCCATTGAAGCGAATCCGTATCGAGCTCAAGGCCCCGACCCTGCAGCGATTCAAAATGAATTTGCTGCCGCCTTCGCAATCACTACGCGTCGTTATGCGGAGGAACTGGGTCTAACCGTCTTGTCCAGCGTTCAGCCCCACCTGGAAGAAGCTTGCGACGAACTGGAAAGTCATTCAACGGGCGAGAAAGTCCGCGCTTTGATCGACCGACTCAAAAACCCTTCGGCATCCTCCAGCAGCACGCCGTCCTTGAATGACGAATCAATTGATCTTAATTGCCCCATCCATTCACCGGTGTGGGTCGAAAAGCCGCTTCGAAATGAGCCCGTAAAGTCGGCCGGCGAAAGAAAATCGATTCTGGCCATTGCGCCCGCGAATTCCGACCTTGTCGACGAGCTGATGGTGATTCTTCCCACCTGCTCGCAGCGATTTATGGTCGCCGTCGTCGGTGCTGGCGCCAGTCAGGTTGCCGCCGAAATCAACAAACCGAACGTTCTTTGTGTGAACGCGGACGAAGAAGAACCTACTTCTGCGGCGCTCGATCGTCTGGATGATTTTAGCGCCGACCTGGTGATTTCAGTTGATGCGCCCTTATCGTGGGAACTTTCGAAAACACTCGGCAAAGTCTCGTCCGACAACAGTCTTTGCGAGTTGATGTTCCTGATTGCTCAACGACATGCGGCTCGCTTGCGTCAGGGTTCCGTAGAGTTGTGGTCGTTGTTTCTCGAGGGCTGGAACGGTGTCGTTCATCCAGCGACCGGCGCAATGGCGGGATTTCTGAAGGCTGTGAGCCGCGAGTTTTCTCATGCACGCATTGGTGTGATTGCGACAAGAGGCGGTTCATTAAACGATGGACTTCAACGCGTGCTTGTTGAGAGCCGATTGTGCAACGTTGAGCAGGAGATCGTCTACGATCACTCCGTGCGAATGGTGCGGCGGTTTCGGGAGGTCGTCCAGGCGACTGACCAGTGCACAGAGCTTAGTTTAGATTCTGAATCAGTCGTCGTCGCGACTGGCGGTGCGCATGGGGTCACTGCCGTACTGATGGATTCGCTGCTACGCGATTATCAATGCACCGTCATCGCCATTGGGCGAAGTTCGCTCGAAGCGGGCCCCGTTGATCCGAACGGAGCGCAAGCCGAGCGGAACTTCTATGAGCGATTCGTTCGCGACCATCCCGACGCTTCAGCCTACGAGATGAAGAAGTCATTCGAATTGACTCGCGCTCGCTGGGAAGCTCATCAAACCATGCAACAGCTCTCGTTACTCGGGGGTAAAGCCGAATACATCGTGGCTGACGTGACTGACAACAAACAGGTTGAGAAAACGCTAAGGCAGATTGCATCAGAGCATGGCCGTATCGATTTGCTCGTGCACGGCGCCGGAGTGCAGTTGTCCAAGCGACTTGAAGACCGCAGCCTGGAAGACTTCCGAGAAACCTATTCCGTGAAGGTGACCGGGTTACGGAATCTGGTCGACAACTATCACAAGCAGTTCGGCGAGACCTTGAACACACACGTGCTGACCTCTGCGTACAGCATCTTCGGCAACGACGGTCAACACGACTACGGCGCAGCGAATGAGACGTTGGATCGACTATGCGCTATGAGCCAGGTGCATGAGGATCAAAGCTGGTCGAGTATTGCGTGGCTCGCTTGGGACGGAATTGGGATGACCCGTGGCAGCGAGTATCGTGCGCTTGCTGATCAACGAGGATTATCCGGATTGAACATCGAAGATGGTCAACGAGTGTTCCGGGAAGTGTTGGCCGGGCGGACCCAGTCTGCTGTGAATGTGCCAATATCCGACGCTGAGCACGTCAAGTACGGCGTGAAGGTCGTGCCACGGGCGACTGAACGCTCAATCGGACGCGTTGTTGAGTTGAGCCTTGAACTGTCGAAGGTGGCTTGTCTTCCCTTCCATGAAGTCCGGAACACGCCGACTCTGCCCGGCGCATGGATCTTAGACCGAATGGTGGCTGCCGGTCTGCATCTAGTTGACGGGAAGGATGTCGCCTCAGTCACTATTAGCGATGTGTCGTTTAGCCGATTCGTACGTTTGGCGAACGGACACGAACCGAACATTCGAGTGATTGCTGAAGAAACTTCAAGCCAGATTTCGGTTTGGATGGTTGGGGATGTCCTGCATCCAACCGGCTTCACCTTGTCCCAGGATCTCGTATTTGCTGAGGCGAAGCTTCATTTCGACGGCAAGGCTGTGGAGCTGGTACCGGCATTGCGTTGTATTCGCACGGGGAACGGCAGCGGACTCAATCGACTGGTCAGCGACCCTTACTGCAATGGTCGATGCGGTGACGTTGAATTATCAGGTCCGTTTGATTGCGTACGTGACATCGAAATTGGATCAATCGGACGACGTGCCAGGTTTTCACCGGATCCATCATGCGACTTGCCCGGCGTGATCCCCGCAATGCTGCTGGATTCCGCGTGGCGAGTTGGAGCAATGCATGCCATTTCGGGTGAAGACGCTCTTTATGTACCGATCCAAATCGGGCGATTGGTGATGCCCCTGGGTATGACAGCAAATGCTTCGTCAGCATCCGGTTGGGAAATTCGTACATCGGCGCCCATCATTCAGAACCGTGACATCTGCATGGAGCGGACGGAGGTGCTGGACGAGATCGGGGCAGTCAAGATGCTAGTAGAGAATACTTTCGCGACCCGTATGCAGTAAATCACAGCTGCACTGCATTTCGCTCAGTTCGATATCGATTAGTTCGCTAGTCGGCGGCCGTTTGCAAGACACGTGGCGACTGCATGCTTGCAGTTTTGTGTCGGAGGGGCAGACGCATTCTTCTTGATCCGACTTTCTTCACAAATCGGACAACGCTTAAGTCACAAAGCTGATGACGGCGTGCAATTCCAACACGATCTCGTCGATAGCCTTAGTACGGGGCACGAATTCGATTCTGTATCACCACTCCATCGTAAGGGGGTTTCGATGGACATGGCACGCAATTCATTGTCCGCCTTCACCGTCTCGGTTGCGATCTTCTTTACGCTCGCGAACTCGGTCCTTGCTGACGGAGTGATTCGGGACGGGGTCGGAGCGATCTCCGGCGGTCGAGGCGGCACTAATCTCGGCTTCGCTGACAACGGGGCCATCATTCTTGACAACCCGGGTGCGTTGGTAAACATTTGCGGTAACGGTTGGGCGGAATTGGGCGCGGATGCCTTGTTCACGGACCTGACTTATACCGATCCCGACAACCCGAGAGTCGACGCGTCCGATAATCCATTCCCTATGGGGCAGCTGTCTCTGATTCGCAAGATGCCAAGCGGCAACGTGGCTTTCGGATTGGGTGCCTTTTCGGTGGCGGGGTTTTCTCCCAAGTACACGCTGAATGGCCCGTTTCCGCTTCTTGGGCCGCAAACCTACAAATCGGTCGGCGCTATGATGCGCGTGCTGCCAAGTGTGTCGCTGGCCTTAACCTCGCGCTGGTCGGTCGGTGCCACGTTGGGCGTCGCCATCAGCCATACGGAACTCGAAGGCCCGTATTTCACGCAATTGGCAACACCGTTCCAAGGCACACCCACGTTTTTGGATCTGCAAGGCACCGGTGCGGGTTTGAGTTGGTCGGTAGGTACGCAATATAAATTGACCGAGATGACCACCTTCGGCATGCTGTTTCAAGGAGAAACGCAAATCGACGCCGATGGTTCCGCCCGGCTGACGATACCTGGCCTGGGAACGTCAAGATTTGATATGGATTTGGAGACCCAATGGCCAAGCACTTTGGGGATCGGAATCGCCCACCGTCTTTGTCCCTGCACCGTCGTGGCCGCCGACGTGTTATGGACGAGATGGTCCGGTGCCAAATACGGCTACAACATGTTCTTATCGAATGCCTCAAATCCTGCCTTCACGGCGCTGTTAGGTCCTAGATTCCCAGAGCGATTTCCAATGGAGTGGGACGACAGCGTTGCCGTACGTTTGGGATTTCAACGACGGTTTTGTAGCGGCAGCGTTTTTCGAACCGGCTATGTTTATCACCCAAACCCAATTCCAAATGCAACGCTCACCCCGTGGATTCAGGCAATCGTCGAGCATACGGTGTCGGTCGGCTACGGTTGGAAAAAGGGTAAGTATCTGATCGACGTTGGATACCAATACATGTTTGGTCCCGATGAATACGTGGGGCCAAGCGGCTTCATTGGCGGGGACTTTGACAACTCGCGCACAACCGCCGGCGCTCACTGGCTGCTGACAAGCGTCAGTCGGCGCTTCTAGATCCGCATGTGCGATGTTGGTTGCACGCGTCGAATCTTCCGCTAGAATCGTAGACGCGGTTCGAAAGCTAGATTCACGACAGGTCCGCTAACGAGATTTTAAAAACTACGGCTGCCATCCTTCTCGGTGACTTCTCGAGAAAGATTGCAGCCGTTTTTTTGAGGTCTTCCAGTAAGCCTACTAGTTGAACCTTCTGCTGATTCGGAAGATCCCTAGACCGTACTTTGTCAACCAAACAGAGGATGCAACGATGAATGTGTTAATCAGCTGGAAGAAGTGGTCGGTGTTCGTGATCATCGTGGTCGCTACCACGAATGTTCGCGGCCAGATACTTCCACCCGATGCGCAAGTCGAGCGTCTCGCGACGGGCTTTTCATTCACCGAAGGTCCTGTTTACGACAACAACGGGGGTGTTCTGTTTACCGATATCCAGCGAAGCAGCATTGTTCGCTATGACATTGAGATGGAAACGACAGAGATTCTTGACTCGAGGTCAGGTGGAGCGAATGGCCTCTTCTTCGATAGTGACGGAAAGCTGATCTCGATGGATGGAAATCAACGGCAGGTGTCCAGGCGAAGCGCGGCAGACGTGAGCGTTATCGAGGACGTGCTGGCCGACGAATGGAATGGTCTGCGCTTCAACAGCCCAAACGACCTGGTGATTGCCGACGATGGAGGTATCTACTTTACAGATCCAGATTACCAAAACCGGAGAAGTCAGCCGGAGGCTGTCTATTATCTCAATCCGGCCGGTGACCTCTCTCAGATCATTTCCGGATTTCGACGGCCAAATGGAATCTCGTTGTCTCCTGATGGAGAAACGCTCTACCTTGCTGTCGAAGCCGAGTTCCGAATTATGGCTTACGACATTGGTCCAGGTAGCTTGCCGACAAATGAGCGTGAGTTCGCACTGACCAACGTCGATGCCGAGGGCAATCGGATTCGCGGGATCTCGAACGGCCCCGATGGTATGACAGTCGATCCGGCGGGCAATCTCTATGCAGCAGTTCAGAATGCCGTTTGGGCGTGGACGCCAACAGGCGAGCGGCTCTTCGAGCTCGATGTGCCTGAAAATCCAACCAACGTCGTTTTTGGTGGCGCGGATGGAAAAACACTTTTCATAACCGCCCGCAGCTCACTATACGCCGTCGACCTTAATATTGTGCCAGAGCCCAACTCTGCACTTCTGCTTGGGTTCGGATGCCTCGGTCTTCTGCATTTTCGAAGACGAAGTGTGTAATCGGCTGACAGGCCTGTCGATATGCCTTAGCGAGGCTCTCATCGCTTGGTGGAAGCTTCAATTCACACGAGCTGTGGTGCGCCCCACGTTTGCCTCGCGCAAACACACCCCTGTTGCTTCTCACGACACAACCCGCTCAAGACCGTTGTTCGATTCCCCTAGTTACGATTCTGTCTGAATACCGAATTGCTCCCAATCGATTGTGTTCAGGATCGTGACATCTTGGATTGTCGACACGGGTGTTACGCTGAAAAACAGGGCATTTGGTCGCCAAAAAGAATCGCTAAATTCGCCTGTAACACTTCGATCTCGTCTGCGCTTAACGAGTCATATGCCTTTCGTCGAGGCCGCGGCAAATGTTTGGCTGGAACTGCGCTCGAAATGCGCTCTTAGATTCCCGAGCTCGGCCTTGTCTCCCAAAACCCGAAAGAGGAGCTACGGAAATGAAGACTCGAAACTCACGTAGACATGTCGTGCCGATTGCTTTGGCATCGACACTGTTGTCGCAAGTCGCGATGCCCGCATTAGCATTTGCCGGAACGGCTGATTCCGCTGAAATGTCGCTTCCACAGCGAATCGACAGTTTGTTCAGCCGCATCGTTGAGACGATGATTGGGGTTCTCTTCTACGACTTCAATACTGGAATGCCGTTTATTGTGTTATGGCTGATTTTTGGTGCGCTGTTCTTCACCATCCGTATGGGCTTTATCAATGTGCGTGCGTTCTGGCATGCCATACAAGTAACACGGGGCAAATTCGATAATCCTGCTGACGTAGGAGAAGTCTCTCATTTTCAAGCTTTGACTTCAGCGCTGTCCGCGACGGTAGGCTTGGGCAACATTGCTGGCGTGACGATCGCTGTCTCGTCGGGTGGGCCGGGTGCCGTCTTCTGGATGGTTGTAGCCGGTTTCTTCGGCATGACGAGCAAGTTTGTCGAGTGTACGTTGGCACAGATGTATCGCCGCGTGCATCCTGATGGGCGTGTGTCCGGTGGTCCGATGGAATACCTGCCGCGAGGATTGGCGGAATTGGGTCACGCGCGATTCGGAAAAGTCCTCGGTGGTTTGTTCGCCGTGCTTTGTATTGGTGGCTGTCTCGGTGGCGGCAATATGTTTCAAGCCAACCAGTCATTTAGCTTGATCTCTGCAACGGTGTCTGAAGCAACCGGTACGGACCTCAGTCAGTTTAGCTGGGCCTACGGTCTGTTACTTGCTTTCCTGATTGGTATCGTGATTGTTGGTGGCATCAAGAGGATCGGCCAGGCGACGTCAAAGATTGTCCCGCTGATGTGCGGCATCTACATCGCCGCCGCGCTGTACATCATCGTTACGAATGCCTCGCTGGTTCCAGAGTTACTCGTGCGAATCGTCAGCGACGCGTTTACCGGCCAAGCCATGGCGGGCGGATTCATCGGCGTGTTAATTGTTGGCGTTCAGCGTGCTGTGTTTTCCAATGAGGCCGGAATCGGATCGGCTGCAATTGCACATGCAGCTGCCAAAACGGAGGAGCCTGTCCGAGAAGGAATCGTAGCGTTGCTGGGTCCCTTCATCGACACGGTCGTCATTTGCGTGATGACTGCGCTCGTGATTTTGATCACGGGTGTCTGGAATGATCCGACATTAGCCGAGGTTCAGGGTGCCGCGTTGACGTCGAAAGCCTTTGGGTCGGTGATCAGCTGGTTTCCGTATCTGCTGTCAGTTGCCGTGTTCCTGTTCGCTTATTCGACGATGATCTCGTGGTCGTACTATGGTGAGCGTTGCTGGGAACACCTGTTCGGTCAGAAATCCACGATTGCGTTCAAGGCGTTGTTTCTCGTCTGTGCGTGTGTTGGTGCCATCGCCAATCTTGGCTCGGTGTTGGGTTTCTCGGACATGATGATCCTATGCATGGCGTTTCCCAACATCGCCGGCGCTTTGTTGCTGAGCGGAAAAGTCCGCCGTGCGTTGGACGTGTATTGGCAACGATACGGTCGAGTGGAATCCACGGTACGTGACGAGCTGAAGCAAGCCGAAGCGATCGTCATCCGATCCGAAACGATTTCCAAGTAGTTGACCAGCTCTGTTTGGCAACCAAGAGTTGGGGTTAGGGTCTTTGTGGCGGCTAGCCGTCCAAGGGCCCAGCTCCAGCCTATTTCAATTTCCGTTTGATTTCTTCGAGCGTCCGCTCGATCTCGCCGAGCTTGGCCTCGATCCCACTGGTGTCTGCTTGCCCGTCGCTGATGCGCGTAATGAGAACGGCGGGTTGCTTGTATCGCTGCGCCAGGATAGATCGGATTTCTTCTTCCAGGCTCTCGATGCTACGCGAGGCCGCATCGAGGCGTTTGTACAGACTAGGTAAGGCCACTTTCCCCGACGCCTCGATCTGTACTACATCATCGATGATGGGTTCGAGGCTGCCGCCGGCACCTGCACGCACACGCAGGGATTCCCCGGGTCGCAACTTAGTCTGCCGCTGCGACGATTGCCCTACCGCATCGCCGGGCAAATGGTCAAAGGTGACACTTACATACGGCTCCTGCAGAAGTCGTTTCAGGAACAGGGTGATGGCGTCTTCCGCCTCTTCGACGTTTAGGCCTCCGACAGAGACGCGACCGTAGGGTGCACCGAGCGCAACCTTGCCCGATGGCTCAACGCGATAGCGACCACGGATGGGTGATTCGAGCATCGTGCCAAGAACTGAAATTGCGAGGATGTCGCCGCTCTGAATGGTCGGTAGCTGCTCGGGTGTGAATTCATTGTCTTCGACGCTCGCGCCCGCAACGGTGATGGCTGTAGTTGCCGCTTGAGGTGTAAGATCATCCAGAGTGACAGGAGTCGACAAATCGACTTGAATCTCTCCGCCTTGATCGGAACTGGATTGAGCATATCCGTACCAGCCAATTCCCAGTAAAAACATCAGACACAGCGCTGGCACAGCGATCACCAACGGACGTGTGAAACTGAATAGGTTCATTCTCCCGATCTCCTGATGGGCTAGGGATTCACTTCGAGTGTTGATCGTTGAGTTGCCCATGCTCTGGGCTAGACACGAATCAGCGATTTGTTCGGCGAAGACGGACGCAGCTTGTACTTCCGACGTGAACGCAACCTCGGCAAGGCTGACGGCAACTGACAACGCCACTCCGCGACGCATAAGTCGACTCCTCAAAAGCCGACGACCTCGAGCCAATCTCGCCTTGATTGACGCGTCCGTTGTGTCCAGTTGAAGGGCCGTCTGCTCACGAGTCTGTGATTCCAAATAGTGCAAGATGATCGGTAGGCGATACTGTTGTGGTAACCGATTCAATTCTTCATGTAGCACCAAGAGAGTCTCGCGGCGGCAAATTCTCGAGAGGATATCATCCTCGTTATCGTTCGGCTGTTCAGTTTCTGTGACCACACTCAAGTTCCGCTGCTTCCGCGCACGGCAGGAAACGCGATAGGCAACGCGGTAGAGCCAGCCTGCGAGTGTATTTGCATCACGTACTTTGTGTCCTTGCCGGGCGAGAATAAGGAACGTCGCTTGGCATGCGTCCTCCGCGTCGGCGTCACATTCAAGCACCTGCCGACACACGCCAATGACGAGCGCGAAGTGGGTTTTTACGAGCTCGCGAAACGCAGCATTGTCCTTCTTCTGGACGTATCGAAAAAGCAATTCGGCGTCCGTAACAAGGGCATCGTCGGTCGTGGTCATGATCGTGGACGAGGCAAGGGTGCTGTTCGGCTCGATGCTGACTGGTTCAGTCATCGTATTGTAAGAGTCACAAGATCCGCCGTGGGGACCGCGAATTCTTGGCAAAACAGCAACGTTTTTGCAGCTGTGGCTAATCCGTAAACGCGAGTCCACCGTTGCTACGATTTCTCTGCTTGCCCAGACTTCCCCGTAGCCAGCGGATTTTGGTTGCAGGCTCGACTTTCTCGGCCGGTCGGACCAATAGGAAGCGGTCAGTCTTTGCGTCGTAGTCGTACGCGTAACCTGGCAAATCAATCGACGTTGCCGGGACGGCCGGTAGAATCGACACGACTTTGAATGGATCCAACTCAATCTTCGCCTCCATGACACGGCCATAGGGAATCCCGCCATCCCAGAAGAAGATCGTGTCATTGGTGTTGGGAGACCACATGGGATCCAGCCGCAGATGTTGCCTGTTGGACAGGCCAACACCTGACACCCAGTGAGTTTTCTTCAACTCGGGGTAGCGGGCGACAAAGACTTCGTAATTCCGATTCGACTTCGAGCTAAGAAACACCAACCACTGGTCGTCATGGGAAAGATGACCGAACGCCTCGTTCTTGTCCGGCGAACTCAATAACGGCGTTTCAACACCGGTTTCCATGTCAATCTCGTAGATACAGCTGCGAATGTCATCGTCGATGTCCGAGGAGTAGCAGATCAGCTTCGTCCCGTCACGATTGAAGCAGACCGGTGTCTGCGACACGTGGCGACGTGCCAACAATTCGGGTCGCTGCCGTGAACCTAGTGTTGTCCAATACAACCCGGTGTGGTCGTTGTGCGTCCATCGAAATACGATTCGTTCGCCGTCAGGACTCCAAATCGGTCGCACACTGATGCCTTCCGAGGTCAGGAGCCGCTTCGATTCGTTCTCGAAGTTGTAAATCCAGATGCTTGTTGCGTCGTCTTCTGCGATGCCAATGGCGACCTCTTCACCTGAAGGCGAAAGCCTGAACGAGTTGTAGTGCCGCTTGCCGTGCCACGCAACTTCAGTGCTACCGTCCCGCGACACCCAGGCGAGTTCACCGATATACGTAGCTTCGCCCGGGACATAGAGGATGTCACCTTGATTCGAAACGGCACAATCAGCACCATTGGCGTACGTCATGACGTCACTGGCAAGCAAGACTTCCGCTCCCGTGGTGCGTGACGGTCCTAGCTTTAGAGGAATACGGAATAGACTGCCATTGTGGACGTAGACTAAATGTCCCGTTGGCACGTAGCGGGCATATTGAACGCGACGACCAAGCTCCAGCGCGTCCAAGGTTGCCGACTGTAAGTTAGTTGTCCACGATCGACTTAAAGTCAGAAACACCTTGCCCTGCGAAACAAGCATGAGTTGACCGTTCGGCAGTACTTGCGGCCAACTCATTCGACCTTGCCCGTCACGTCGTAATCGCCGCTTCGTGCCTGTATCGGGTGATACTTGGGCGAGCTCACGGCCCCAGTCCCAGCAAAACAGGATGCCGTGCTCGGCGGTCCAGCAGCCACCGTTGAAGAATTCTCCGCGACAAACGACTGTCGCTGGTCCTCCGGCGATGCTCACCGTCTTGATACTGTCCTCAGTGAAAAAGGCGATTTGTCGACCATTGGGTGAAAAGAAAGGACTTTCGGCATAGTCCGTTCCGTTCAATTTCACAGCCTCGAACCGATCTGCGTCGCGCACGTAAAGATGCGGAATATCATCTTCCCCGGAGGCCACGAAGGCAATCTTTTGTCCATCCGGTGAGATGGCAATCGATACGCGTCCTGTCAGCTTTAATCCCTCCCGTAGATTGACCGTCGATCTTGATTCAAGGATCGGGGGTGTTTTCGGCAGCCAAGCGAACATGATTGCAGCCGTCACGGCAACCGATACCAAAACCGTGACCGCAATGGCACTGAGCACACGTGGTGAACGGGGCCTTGGATCTGGGCGATTGACATGAGCTTCTGGTTTTTCGGCGTCCGACCAAGTCGCGAGTTCAATTCGGGCCTCGCCAATGTCTCGTAGGCGTTGACGTGGGTCTTTCTGCAGACAACGACGTAACAGTTGCGTGAGAGGCAGGGGCATGCTTGCCGGCAGAGCGGCCCAATCAGGCGACTTTGTGTTGATGGCCTCGAGAACATCATGAGTCGCTGAACCAGAGAAAGCACGCTGTCCGGCGAGTGTCTCGTAAAGGCAGCAACCATAGCTCCAGATGTCGCTGCGTTTGTCGACGGACTTGCCCTGTGTCTGTTCCGGGCTCATGTACGGCAGAGTTCCGGAGATCCCGGTGACCTGGGTTCGACGGACACTGGTTCGTGACGTCTCGATCCCGTCGGTCGAAGTGGGATCGTCGTAATCGGAAACGGAACTTGCATCCAGTGGCACTGTCGGCAACGATTTCGCGAGCCCAAAGTCGAGCACTTTGACATGCCCGTCGGGGGTCACCTTCACATTGGCGGGCTTTAAGTCGCGATGAACAACACCCGCCTCGTGCGCAGACTCAAGCGCTTCCGCAATCTGAGTAAAGATAGACACGCACTCCCGAAGCGGCAGTCGTCTTTGGGCAAGCAGTTCGCCGAGAGTGAATCCGTCGACATATTCCATGACACAGAATTGCCAGCTTCCATCCTCGGCGAAGCCGTGAAGCGTTGCGATATTTGGATGATTCAGGCTGGCCAGTATTTTGGCTTCCCGCTGAAAGCGATCGAGTCGCTGTTGATCGGCGGAAAACTGGGTCGGTAAGAACTTGAGGGCGACTTTTCGCCCGAGTTTCACATCGTGGGCGGCATAGACGATTCCCATACCGCCCTGCCCCACCTTTCGTTCGATGCGGAAGTCTCCAAGCTGGGTGCCGGGTTTGAGCTCCTGATTACGACTCGATGCGCGATGTGGAGACGGTAGCCCGTCCGGGAACCGTTGAGCGTAGGATGCACGAATGGTCTGTTCATCGTCGACACGATAGTGCAACTCGAGTGCCATGAGCTCGCCGGCGAGTGCTTCCCTGATTTCTGGCTTAACACGGCCAAGAAAGTCGTCGGCATCGGGTTGTCGTCCTGCCTTGAACTCAGCTTCAAATCGATCGCAGATCTCGTCGACGTCGACTTGAGTCGAATACTGAAGCTCGCCGTAACGTCGAATTGAGCTGGAACTATTTGTCATATTTCATCAACCAGAACGCGCGGACTCTCAACAGCTTGCGCTCGACCGTCCGCTGACTGACATCCAAATGCTGCGCGATTTCCAGGTTGGTATATCCAGACAGCCTCATACGCGCGACCTCTCGCAGCGTTTCACTTTCTAGCTCATCCATCAGCTTAGTTACAAGCTGATTCAGCTCGACAATGGCGTCAGGTGTAGGCTCGGAGAGCGGAAAGTCGTCAAAGCCTCTCTGTGTCCTGTCGACCAACCCCGAGTCGCCACGGACCCTGCCGCCACCCCGCTTGGCTGCGACTTCCCGTTCTGTCTGATTGGCGGCTTTGCATACGGCAATGCGTGCCAACAGCGGCCACAGTTCTGTGCGATCTTTCAGATCCGGGTACCGTCCCTGGTTTGCTGCGCGAAAGAAGCTGTCGAGGACACTGAGTGCAATATCCTCCTCGTCCGCCGCTCGTCGGGCCGCGGGTGGCAGCTTTGTGCGAGCAATTGTGGCCAGACGCTGAAAGTAGCGCTCCCAGAGTGCTTGCTGAGCAGCATTCGCATTGCCGTTGTGCAGTTGGTGTAGCCAAGCTGTCACCGAACCGGCTTCGTTGTCGGTCATGAAAAAAAGTTTGTCGGAAGTGAGCTCGTTTTCCTGGTCTACAGGATAGAGCGAAGTTGCTGTTGAAAGTTTCAGAAGGCATTGTAATGCCGGCATGTGGGAGTTGCACGCAGCATCCGCGTAACGGTTGCGCGGTTCTGCAGCGAGCTTCCGTCTGTGCAATGGCGGTTCAGCAGCAGCGGGACACCTCAAATACGCCGAATTAAGAGGATTCCAGCATGAAGATCCAGTTGAAAAACATCTTTTCATCACGCAGCAACCGTCCTTGCAAGTCAGTCGGCCCTGACAATCGACGGTCGTGTCGGTTAGCCGTCGAGTCGCTTGAGGCAAAGACACTGCTGGCGACGCTCCATGTGGACATTGGCGATCCAGGATGCGGCACGGATGGCCCGGTGTACTGTGAGATTCAGGATGCGGTCGAAGACGCCCAGACCGGCGACAAGATTAGCGTCGAATCAGGGGACTATCAACCGGTAGTGATTGACAAAGATGGCATCACGATCCGCGAGGCAAGACGGCATTCCAACCCAAAGATTGATGCGTCCAGCGCGGACTTTGGTGTCAACATCGGTGCTCACAGTAACGTCAAGATTCAGGGACTGGAGGTGACGGGCGCGCTCGACAGTGGCTTCTTTATCGAGGCAGGAAATAACAATACGCTCATTGGCAATACAGCCAACAACAACGCTTTCTTTGGGTTCGCCGTCATCCAGGGTGAAGGAAATCGTTTCGTCGGGAATACCGCGAACGAAAACAGTGACTGCGGATTCTTCATCATCGAAAGTGAACACAATGCTTTCATTCGCAATACGGCCAATGCGAATGCGGTGTTTGGATTCATCAGCGGCGGTAGCCATAACAATTTCTACCTTGGGAATATCGCAAACGAGAATCTCGACTGCGGCTTCTTTGTGGCTGAAAGCAACGACAACAAGTTCATTGGTAATCGAGCCGACGAGAATGTCGTATTCGGATTCATTCTGACTGTCAGCAATGAGAATACGATGATCGGCAATGTGGCCAACAGCAATGGCTTTGCCGGCTACGCCGTTGTCGACGGCAGCGACCTGAACCGCGTTTTCGGAAACCTCGCAAAGAAGAACGAGGTATATGGTTTTCTTGTCGACCCAATCTTGGACAACCTCTTTCTGGGCAACCGGTGTCGTGGAAACGGTGATTCCGGCGACAACCAGGGAGGCGCTATCTGCTGAGTCACAGATCGGACGCACTGCGGGGGGGAATTGTCGCTCCGGCTTGGATGTCCGGAGCGGCAATGGTGCTCCACATATGAGCCGCTCTGCCACGTCAGCGGCGGGTAGACGCTCGATCACCTCGACGAAATCGATGATTGCGTTAGCAAGCGTGCCAGCCTTAAGGCAAGGCTTGCCTCATGTGTAGTTCACGATAAATCTGATGCCGGCTGTCTGTGAGTTGCACTCAATCTGTCTCCAGCCGTACTCCTCGAGCCAACACGCATAGTAGCAACCCTTTGCGTACTCATACGTTTCAAGGCGTATTGGGTCAGCCGCGGGTTGGTCATTGCGCAATCCGCACAGGTTTGCGACGATTTCTTTGAGTCGGGCACAGAAACCTGACTGGACCGGTCGAGAGTCGATCGGTCGGGGATAGTGCGGCTGCCCCCACTTTTCGATGAGGCTTGCGACGTAGTCGAGGAACCGGTCCTCTACGGATTGCGGCTCGTCTGGCTGAGGCGTTATTTCGGCGATATGTTGACCGTATCTAGCCGGTGGCGGCGGAAAGCGATCAAGTTTTCCAAACGCGATGGCGGCGATGTAACTTCCGTCCGCTCGCACAAGTTGAGTTTCGAGTGCATGACAAGCCATCGACGTAACTTCAACGTCATCCGTTAACTGTTTCGACGGGCACGCGATGATGGATTGAGGCCTTAAGAGATCAGTCACGACTGGAACCAGACTTTGAGTCGACCGGCTGGGGATTCTCAACTCTATCTCGAAAACCCACCTCAGTCGAATGCCTGTTCGCATTGACCCTAAAATACAGGCCGTGCCGTGGGCTATACTAGGGGAGAACTCTTAGGCAGCACGCTCGTTGCTTCACGGCTCACGCGACCTGGCAAATGGAAGACGACCTATCACACCTCTCAGATCGAGAGCACGTGCGCCAGCGACCCAGCATGTACATCGGTGATACGGGATCGCGCGGACTGCACCATCTGGCATTCGAGATTATTGAGCATTCCATCGTCGCTAGTGACGGTTCGGCGGAGAGCATTTCCATTTTGTTAAGTGCCGATGGAGCATTGTCGGTTGAGCACGATGGTCACGGAGTTCCGGCGATGCGACACGATCGATGGTCGAAGGAACTCGGCCGCGACATCTCGACGCTTGAAGCCTCAATGACCATTCTGAAATTCGACTCGGGCGCTCGACTGCGGATTGATGGCGGGTTGCATGGAGTTGGTCCGATTGTCGTCAACTTCCTGTCGGAATGGTGCCAAGTGGATTCCTGCGACGATGGAAAACGCTTTCGGCAGTCTTATCGAGGCGGCGTACCCACCGGTCCCGTGCAGCAACTCGAAGATAGCGTGCATGGTGGGTTGAGGATCACTTTTCGCCCTGACCGCAAGATCTTCAGCGTGACAGACTTCAATTACGAAGTGATTAGGGCACGGGTTGTGGAGTTAGCGTTCCTCTGCGCTGGGGCTCGCTTTACGCTCAGCGACGAACGGACAAATCGCAACGATGTCTATTGCTGGCCCGGCGGAACTGTGGACTACGTACGGCATCTGAATTGGAAGCGTGAGCCTGTACATTCCGATATTGTTCATCTGCGACGTCAATCTGACGGCATTGAATACGATATCGCTCTACAGTATTGCGCGGGCTGCCAGGAGGACGTGCATTCGTTTGCGAACATGGTTCGCTGTAACGGATATCGACTGGATGTGGCTGCGGGAGGGACGCACGTGTCGGGTTTTCGGCGTGCTCTTGCTGAGTCACTCGAGCGGTATGGTCGGGAGCGAGGCCCACTGGTTGATGACCTACCGTCCGGCCACGACTTCTTCTATGGGCTGTCGGCCGTCGTTGCCGTTCAACTACCTGATGCGACATGGGAAGGATCGACAAGATCGATTTTGGGTAATCAATCAGTACATGACGTGATTGAGCGAGATTTGAAGTCGTATCTGAACAGATACTTCGTCGAAAACCCGAAATCAGCGGAAGCGATCATGCAAAAACTACTGCATTCGGCCCAGCTTCGAAACGAGACTCCGCCGATTGATTATCAGCTCTTCACCGAGCAGGAACGGATGTTGACAATGCCGGATGAAGACCCGAACAGCTGGGGATCGACCGCCTGGTTCCCGGCCTCCTATCGGGTGCGCATGATTCGACGAAATGGTGGCGTCATACAAACGCCGACGGATAGGTGGCATCTGTTCCCTGTCCGCGACGAATCGACACCCGAAAATCTGAAACGCACACTATGCGACGTAATCAATCAGACAAAGCTGGCTTACGAAAGGCGAGGCTTCCCGTCTCGTGGGCTGGCGATCGGCGAGAATGGAAAAGGACAATGGCTCGTCTTCATTCGTCGTACCGATCGAATATGCGGGGAGAATTATCCCAACCCATATGCGGATGAGCTGTATCGCTGGGATGATGCCAGCGGTGAGCTTGAGAGGATTGCCGACGACTTCGATGAGCTCTGCTGGCAGCCGACCGAAGACGAAGGACCGTACACGACGGCACAATGAGGCAGCTGCCCCGCTAGAGCCTCGCGCCGTCACTCCAGGATTTGCTCGACAGAAATTGGGAAAACCATACGGTGAAAGGATTACACCTTATCTTCGAGTTTCAACACGGAGGAATGAACGTGAGCAATTCGGCTCTACATCGTCACGCTATCGCACTTCTCTGCGTGGTTGCCCTAGGCGTCATCGCCGTGCTCTTTAGTTTGGATGTTGCGATTATGGTCGGTATTCTGGCCTCTATTGTCGCCCTATTTATGTTACTAGCCGAACCCATTCGGAAGCGCGGCGAGGATCGGCTACGTGAGCAACGTAAGGCAGAACTACGGGCCACGAGACGCGGTGGGCCGCTTGAGTTGAAATGAGATGGACTGACAGATACTGAGTTGGAGCTCAGTCGCCCATCTCGGGGTACTTCTGGACCAGCTTGGGATATCGGCCAGCCATCGCTTTCTCGTCATCAAAATCAAACTGTTCTCCAGCCGGCTCCCGCGGCACGGACGGGTCGGTGTCGTATGCCATGTCGTCACCCGTAATCGACTTATAGACTTTGCTCGCTACATACTGAAAGCCTTCAAGCTGGAGATACGGAATGTCTGGCCGGCCTTCGATCTCGGCGAGATGGTCGGGGTTGGACAAAACCCGGTCAAAATTCTGCTTGCCTGTGCTGATCAGACAAGATCGGAAGTCGATAAAGCCGTCGTCACCGCAGCCACCGTGCAACCAGTAGGCCGCGCCCCAAAGATCCCAACGGTAAGCAAGGTTTAGATAGTGACGAAAGTGTTCGTCGAATGAGATCACCTCATCCGGTGGCAAGATGCTGAGTGCATCTGCTAGCGTTTTCAGATGGACGTCTATAAAGTCGGTTGCTGGTTCACGGTTGATTGCTGCAGCACTTTCGCGCGAAGAGTCAATGATTTCCCAAAATCGTGCCTGATCCATGATTACGACCACCTTGTCTACACGGCGTCTGCAAAAGGTACCGATCAATTAATGAGAATGGAGGTCAGCTGAGGCTGCAAAACTTGCGACCGACGATTTACCGCGGCTGCGGCGGCATGTGGCGTCGACCTTCATAGTCACTGGGGGCCAAATGAATCGGCTCGGGTTGCATCTCTTCCGATTCGATTTCCGCGGGACGCTTCCCGAAACGGTTTGTCATCGCATCCCTCGTGTCCATCATCAAAGTGAAGACGGCGGGAACCAGGAAGAGTGTGAACGCTGTTGATACGAGCAGCCCACCGAGCACGACGGCACCTAGTCCGCGATAAAGCTCACTCCCAGCGCCCGGGAAGACGACCAGCGGTAACAAGCCCAACACGGTGGTCGTGGTTGTCATAAAGATCGGGCGAATACGCGTCCGAACGCTTTCGGGTACAGCCTCCCGGGCCGGCATCCCATCGCGGACGTAGTTTAGCGACTGATGAACAATGAGAATGGCGTTATTCACCACCGTGCCGATCAGGATCACGAATCCCAGCATCGTGAGGACATCGAGCGCCTGATAGATGAAGAAATTCAACACCCATAAACCCAAGACACCGCCCACGGCTCCCAGCGGCACGCTGAACAAGATCACAAATGGGTAGATCCAAGATTCGAACAGGGCCGCCATGAGAAGATAAGTGATTGCCAGCGCGAGTAACAGGTTCCAACGCAAAGCCTCCCATGCTTCCCGCAACTTGTCAGCCGTACCCGACAGCGTGATCATCGTGTCGCCATCAAGCAGACCTTCGTCGTGCAGCTTTGCGACGATATCTTCGTCGATCAGCCGCATCGCTTCTTCTAGCGGCATTGTCAGTGGCGGCGTGACGGAAATCGTGATCGCACGCAATCGTTCGCGTCGATGAATGGCCTCCGGTCCACTGCTGTATTCGACTCGTGCGAGTGCTGATAAGGGAACGACCTGACCAGACCGAGTTGCCACCGGCAATGACATGATGTCCTGCGTACGACCCTCAAATGCATCTTTGCCGATGATTGTCAGATCGATCTTATCGCCGTCGACGAAGTAGTCCCCCGCGTAGGCGCCATCGACAAATGCATCGACCGTATATCCAAGCTCTGAAGCACTGATGCCCATCTCCGACGATTCGACCAGTCGAGGGCGGACATGGATTTCTGGACTCGAGAGATCCAAGCTCGGTCTCGGCATCGTCTGGGCTTCGGGCATGATGCGCTTGACATCTCCGAGTACACGAGTCCCCACATTAATCAACTTGTTCAGTTTGCCGCCTGTGATTTCGATATCGATCGTTCGCCCACTGGAGATCCCGCGTTCGAAGAGACTGGACTGCTTTGAGACCGCACGCGTCCCGGGAAACTGCGAGCCGAGCTCTTTGGTGAGCGGAATCAGTTCGCGGACACGTGCTGGATCCGCAGTGCGAAACCCCATGAATACTGAGGTGCCGCGCACCGCGTAGAAGTAATAGTCAATCGCTGGAAACTCTAGATCGGCCGCCTCGGGGCTGTCTGGATCAACATTCCAGTAAGGCTGTAAGTCCGACTCGAGTTTTTCACCCATCTCCATCAGCTGCAACATGTTGTAGCCAGGCGGCGGTGACAACATCGTGAACACAAAGTTACGGTTGCCCGAAGGCAGGTATTCGACCTTTGGCCACAAGAGATACGTGAATGCGATGGAGAATGCGACCATTGAAAACACGAGGGTGGCTGACCGTAAGCGACTGGCAAGGATCCAACGATTTGCACTGGTCACGAAGTGTGCAAACGCCGAACCGGCCTTCCCAATCCAACCAACGAGGCCACGGCGCTGGCTATGATGCCTGGTCGTCCGGTGCGTTGACATCGACGCTGCCGCATTGTCATCAAACAGCCGCGCAGCCGCCGTCGGGATCATCGTGAAGGAAACGATCAATGAGAGTCCCACGGCGCAGCTGATCGCCAGCGCGATATCACGGAACAGTTGGCCTGACGTTTCTTGGACAAACAGCACCGGCACGAAAACCGCGATCGTCGTCAGCGTTGATGCAACGACGGCTCCGGCCACTTCGGCTGTACCGACGGTCGCCGCGCGCAAAGCCGTCTCACCTGCCTGACGACGGCGATAGATGTTCTCCAATACAACCACCGCGTTGTCGACGAGCATGCCGACGGCGAAGGCCAAGCCAGCCAGACTGATTACATTCAATGAACGCCCCATCAGTCCCAACAGCAGGAACGTTCCGACCACGCTGACGGGTATCGCCAGACCGACGACCAACGCCCCGCGACCGAACCACAGGCCCGCGCCGATCGTCAGCATTAAAGTGAGAAGAAAGAACCAGGGCGAGACCAGGACGGAGGCAACTGCGCTGGCTGCGATCAACGGAACGACCAATAGAGTTGGCCGTCCGAGGTGGAGAAACAACAGCAAAACGATGATGGTCAGCGCGCCGCCCACGAAGATATTCTGACGTACGAGGCCAATGGCCGAACGAATGTATTCCGTCTCGTCGTAGTATTGAAACAACTCCAGGTCGAGACGCTTTAGCAATCCGTCGTTCAGCTCTTCCGTTGCCTTGCGTATCCCACGCATCACCTCCAGGACGTTAGCACCCGACGCTCGCCGCACGCTCAGACCGTTGCTCGCGGCACCATATCGCCTGGAAACGCTATCGAACTTCTTGTAGGCCACCCGCACATCGGCGACATCGCCAACGTAGATCTGAGTCCCATCGACGGTGGCCAGTACCTGCTTTTTGACATGCTCAGGGTCGCGGAACTGACCTAGTGTTCGGATGACCCATCGACGCTTTCCCTCCCAGAGGTTGCCACCCGATGTATCCTTATTCTGTCCACCGAGTGCGACGCGCACATCGTCGATGGTCAGCTGTCGGGCTGCCAGCCGTTCGGGATCGACGATGACCTGAAGCTCTTCTTCCTGCCCGCCATAGGTATCCGCCTCTGAGACCCCCGGAACGCGTTCCAGTTGCGGCTCGATGAGATCTTCGGAGATCTTGCGTACCTCTTGAAGGTCAACCTCCGGCGGGAGCAGTTCTGCAAGTTCCGGATACTGCTTGCCGAGCTCTTCGTAAGTCTCTCTCAACCGATAGACTCGAAGACCGGTGTTAACCGCTCGGCGGGCCGGCTCAAGGGCCTCGGCCAAGTCGGGGTGCGCTGCTTGGAAGGCAATGATCTTCTCTTTCGTCGGGGGCCTCGCCGTGAGCGCGAAACGCGCGATCGGGCTATCCGAAACGTCCGATGCCTCAATCACGGGTTCCTTTGCGTTGATCGGATATTCACGCACCTGCTGCAGCCGAGTATTCACACGCATCATCGCGTCTTCAATATCCGTCCCGACGGCGAACTCCAGCGTGATCTCCGCCTCGGAATCGCGGCAACGCGAGGTCATCTTGACGAGACCTTCAATGGCCGCGAGCTGCTCCTCCTGCTCTTGAACGATCTCGCGTTCGATCTCCTGGGGGCTAGCGCCCGGCCAACGCGTCTCGACCGACAAGATCGGGTTCTGCACCGCCGGAATCAATTGCTTCGGCATCGTGACCAAGGAGATCGAGCCGAACAACGCGACGATCAGAACTCCAACGGAGACCTTAACAGGATTTCGAATAAACGCTTCAAAGAGCTTCATAAGGTGTGAACGTGAGGCAGGTCGGGAAGGTTTCGGCGTAGTCTTGCCATCGCGTTGTTTTACTTGCTGATCAATCCTGTTCCACGGACGATTCTGACCGGAGAGTTGGGGATGAGTCTTTCATTTCCGACGACGACCACTAGGTCATCTGCCCGGATATCACCCTGAACCTGTATGAGGTCGTCAATTGCGACTCCGAGGTCAACACTGACCTTGCGAACCGTGCCGGTGACTTCTTGTCCATCATTCAATTCCCCTGGGCTATCTCGATCAACGATAAACACTGATCGGTCAGTTCCGTTCAACACCAAAGCATCTTTGGGAACCAATGGCAGCAGCTGTCGCTTTCCAGCCGGCAAGTCGATTCGTGCGAGCATGCCGGCCATTAGCATCGGAGTCCCATCATGAATTCGATTCGTCAGCCGGATATGAACGGGAAACGTGCGGGCCCTTGAGGCCGCGACCGGGACGATTCGGTCGATCGTGCCCGTCAAAAGCTCTTCGGGTAACTCAGGAAACTCAACGCGGACAACGTCGCCGAGGCGAAGACTCACGACCGCCTCTGCCGTAACCGGTGCCTGAATCTCCACTTCATCAATCTGAATCACTTCGACGATCGGGTCACCTCGGTTGATCCATGCCCCGACCTCTATGAACTCCGCCGCCACAAACCCGTCAAAGGGCGCGACGATGGTCGACTTTGTGATTCGGTCCTCAATCAAATTGAGTTTCTGCCGCTGTAGTTCTACCTGGGCGGTCGCCTGCGCGATGAGTTCTGGACGTGGACCGTCCTTGATCCGATTGTAAAGTGCCTCGGTTGCCTTGAACGTGAAGCGGGCCGCATCCGCATCCTCGGTCGCATCGCCAAGTTGTGTCGTACTCGTAGCGCCACGCGTTGCAAGCGACTCAACACGTCGAAGCTTGTTCTCGGCGTTTTTGAGTGCTGCCGCTGCCCCAAGCATGTTCGCTTCGGCCTCGGCAATGTCCTCGGCGCGAGAGCCATTTTCCAATTCGGCTAAACGGTGAACGGCAAGATTCAATTCGGCATGGGCTGCCGCTTTTTCGATCTCGAGCGTTTCTGTTCGCAGCTGCGCCAGGACTTGCCCCTCCTCGACAGATTCGCCTGAGTTCACGCAGAACACCTTCACGCGACCATCTACGGCACTTCCAATCGTGCTTGTTCGGAGGGGTGTGACCGAACCCACCACTCGCTGACCCGACTTCACTTCGGTCTCGATAACCGAGGCGACGACGACGGGTTTACTGTCCTGAGCAGTCGCTACGCTGGCGAGAATTCCGACCAATCCAAAGCACGCGAAATTGCGCACTCGGCGAGACGACAGCCAGAAAGCAACAGATCGTGGAATCATTTATTTCCTAAGGTCACGGATCGAAGCGGCAATCCATCGTTGTTATTCACTAACGCGCATCGTCAGCGTCTTTCTACGCGTTCGCCGCAGCACCTTGATCGGTATTTGGCGGAAACGGTGCGTAGCTGTCAGTATTGGTTAACACACGAGCAGTTCCACTGTAAACGCTGAGATCGCCACTGGCAAACTGCGCTGATGAATCGAAACGGACGCCCATCGTCCGGTTGGCAGGGAGCAATGCGGCCCCTCCGTGCGGATCGTCGACGAGCCACGCAGTTTTGTTGCCCCAGATCGCGGAAACTAAGCCTTTTCCAGATCCTGCCTAAACCAATCAGAGTGGCGTTCGCCAGTGAAACGCAACGTGCGTGTCGCTGAGCATAGGAGCGTGCATACTGTTTTCCAACTGGCACACGGTCAGAATTGTAGAAGCCAGTCGAGTCGTCTTGCCAACAGACGCAGGACGATCAAGTCCAACGTGTTGACCCGCTCATGTGACCTCCGCAGCTCTTCATCCATGATCTTGCGGGTGTTGTTGCTGGCTGATGTCGACGTCCCTCGGCTTACCTAAATTCGCAAGCTAACGGAATCGAGATCGCCTGGCCTTAGGCTGACGACTGCAGCACGCGTAGGATGCCGCGGCAAAAATCCGGCAGATCGTCGGGCTTTCGGCTCGAGACAAAGTGACGGTCAACGACTACCGATTTGTCTTCCCAGATCGCTCCGGCGTTGACCAAATCGTCCTTGATACCCAGTGATCCCGTCACGTTTACGCCTCGGTAGACGCCAGCTGAAATCGGGATCCAGCCGCCGTGACAGATGGCGGCAATCAGTTTGCCCGACGTGTTGATTTGACGGACGATGTCCAAGACCTTGGCATCACGGCGCAATTTGTCCGGCATGAATCCACCGGGGACCACGAGTCCGTCGAAGTCGTCGGTCCGCACGTCCGAGAGGCTGATATCCGATGAACACGGGTAACCGTTCTTGCCGAGATAGGTTCGCTCGGCCTCGGCCCCGGCAACAACGACGCTGGCGCCAGCCTCAATCAGCCGCAGTTTTGGGTACCACAATTCAAGGTCCTCATAAACTTCGCCCACGAAGACCAAGATTCGTTTATCTGCAAGTGGTCGATCCATGATTACCTCACGCGATGGATTTTGTTGGCACGCTGCTCAAGCCTGAGCTACTACATCGTGCCGACCATTATATCGCGTCGAATCAAGCAGAAACGATCGACTTGCCCGTCCCTTCAGCAATCACCAATCGCTATTGGACAATCATCAATCCGTGCACTTCTTTGATTGCAGATTGTCGAGTGTTGATTGGTGATGTGTGAAGTGCAGAGTGCGTCAGCACCGCCTGAGCCAAACTCGAAAGACCTATGCCGTGGATCGGTCCGATTTCGAGCCATCTTCGATCCATGATTTAGGAGGATCGGCAAAGATTGAATCCGGGACCGAGGCCGGTGGTGGATCATGACGCATCGCTGCCAGTTGCGAACGTGCATGCTTCAAGGCATGAGAACTGATGCCGGCAAAGCGTCCCGGTATCTTCGACTCTGGCGTCCACCATCTCCATACTCGACCTCGCTGTCCAGCGGCCCGAGCCTCTCGCCGATTCTCAAAGACCCGGAGTTTCATAATGATCCCGTTGTTGGTCTCGTCTTTTTCGACCCAACGATCTTCGGGATCGGCATAGAACTTCAACACGTAGGTTCCGGCCTCCTCAGGAGTCCAACGCGTCGAGAATTTGTCGTGCCGCTGCAGGAATTCGCCTCGGGCGTATCGATGTCCTCGGGTTAGACGAGTGAACGAGCCGACCCAGACAATCTTGCTCAAATCGGACGCGTGATAGACATCCACTTCGGCGTAGTTCCGATAACGGCCTTCGCCAAGATTTCGCCATGCACCAATGATGCGTGTCGTATTTCCGGCTACGGTCACTCCACCACGCGGTCGAATTCGAGCCGCACTCATTTCGAAATCTGGTGTGCCGACTTGCAATCGAATCGTGACGCGGTCTTCGACCATTGGACCGTCACCGTTGTAGCGGACCAGCGCGAGCTGAAGCTTCTCATATCCTTGCCTCATGTCCCAACCGCCACGGAGACCGGGATGATGCGAAGTTCCCTTGGGAATGATGCCGTTCTGAACAGATCGACCGGTGCGACCGTCGTTGTAATCGTAGCTGCTTCCTCGCCGCTTGAGCTTCTTCAGATATCCTTCGAATGCAACCTTGCCCTCGAGTTCCACACCGTCTGCCAATCGATAGTCAATACCGACGACCTGCAGATGTTGCCCAGGGTCAACGGCAACGACATCGTTGTCGGATCGGACCGTATATTCCTTGTCGCCGACTCGAATATGCACGGCTGAAATGGCCAGTACTTCGTCTTCTTCCGCTAGAGACGCTGCGGTGACTGCTTCGTCAGCTGGAGCCTCGATCGAACTACCCGAAAGAACCTGTCGAGATTCGAGTTGCTCGCCAAGCAGACGTCGGCGTCGAGAATCGCCGCGTTTCTTCGAGGGTTTGGAGAGCTTTTTCAGCCAATCCAGATTCAGTAGGCCATTTGCCATCGGTTTCTCCAACAGACCGACGACTTTCGGCAACCTGGCGAGCTCTGTTGCAAAAAAGCAATACGAGCCCCATGGTTTTGCGACCCGGCCTCACGACCGGTGTGCCTTTTTCGCTTTCGCGGTGAACAGGAAGCAAGAAGGGATGTGATTTGCGAATAGCTGATAAAGTGAATTAGCTTTTTTTCGGCCGGTGGTCAAACACGCCGGATGCTTTCGACTCCGAATCAGCAGTTGAAATCGAAAGTCAAAAGACGCTTTGACTCTTGATTCGCATGTCAGATTAGGCCAACTTGCTCGCCGCATCCCATTGCTTGAAAATCCTCAGCAAGTCGCGGACGCCGTCGGACAGCGCAGCAGGACCAGGTTGCAGAATCCGCGCGGACGGAATCTCATGCACTTGGGAATTCTGAATCGCTGGAATATCCTGCCAACCGGGTCGCGAAACCACTTGCTCAGGAACAAGCTTTTTGCCGCACCAGGAAGCCACAATGATGTCCGGTTGGCGACGTACTACTTCATCGGGATCTGCGATGACTCGGTTCTGCGCAAGCGACTCGTGAGACAAATCGTGAAAACAGTCCTCTCCTCCAGCAAGATGAATGAGCTCAGAAATCCACTGGATTCCTGAAATCATCGGAGAATCCCACTCCTCGAAATAGACACGAGGACGAGTACTGAGCATTTGGGATTCCGACCGGACATTATCCAGAGTTGTTTGCAGTCGGCGAACGAGTTGCCGCGATTTCTCCTCGCAACCGATCATTGCCCCAAGCATCTGAATCATCGATAAGATTCCGGCGATTGTCCGCTGATTGAATACGTGGACCTCCAAACCACGTTTGATTAGTTCTCGAGCGATCTCCGCCTGGAGGTCGGAGAATCCAAGTACGAGATCTGGTTGCAACGCCACAATCTCGTCAATCTTGGCATTGGTGAACGCCGAAACCGTCGGCTTTTCTTTTCGAGCGCGAGCTGGGCGTTCGGTGTAGCCGGAAATGCCAACGATTCGGCTCTCTTCGCCGAGCAGGTAAAGCGTCTCAGTGGTTTCTTCTGTCAGACAGATGATGCGTTGGGGATATGCGAGTCTCATCGACAGCTACAGTCCGTTGATCATGGGGCGGGCTATGGCACACGTTGGTAGACGCGAACATAGTCGACTTCGAATCGAGCTGGAAAATCCGTCTTTGTGTGGTCACCTCCATTCGCGCCACCAATCGCAAGGTTCAGAAGGATATAGTGCCTCTGTTGGAATGGGTTCCGTGGCGGTCGACGGACATTTATCGTTTGACCTAGATCAGTCACGTTTAGAAGCCGGTCGTCGACGAAGATCTTGATGCTCGACTCGTCCCAGTCCATCCGCCAGACGTGGAACTCATCGGACCAATCCGGAGTACCGAAGTCCTCGATGGGTACTCTGATGGAATCCCAGTGAGGAACCCACCGAGTCTCTGTTCCCCAAGCAACATTCGCTAGGAGCATGCCGCGGTAAAACTCCATAATGTCGACTTCACCGCATTGGGGCCATTCGCCAATGTCTCCCATCGTCCAGAAAGTTGGCCACATTCCGCGACGAGTATCGATTCTGCCGCGCATCTCGAACCGACCGTACTGCCAACTATGCAGGCCTTGGGTTCGTAGGCTCGCGGATGTGTGCGTCGCAAACTTCCTCGACCTTTTCCAATCGTTACTCGCAGCATCAAAACTGGGATTTGGCACCTGCTCACGTCGGGCTTCGATGATCAGGCGTCCATTCTCGCACCAGGCGTTTTCGGGCTGATACCACTGGGCTTCTTTGTGTCGGACAAAGCCTCTTTCGTAGGTCCAGTTTTTGCCGTTTGGTCTCCCGTCCGTGTTAAACTCATCAGCCCAAACAAGCTGCCAGTTGTCTGTTTTGTCAGTCGGTGTATCCTCGGGCTCTTCAGCGAGGGTCGATGGCGCAAGGAAGCACGGCGAGACGATGGCCATCAGGATAAGTATCGACTGTTTGCTCATTGCACCAGCGTGCCGAAGGGAAGCAGGGAATGCGGTGTTTAATTCGCAGGACAACGACGTCGCGTTCAGTCATTCTCGAAAATAGACACGCAGATGGCAAATGTCCGACGAGGCACATGTTTGTTCGACACCGCACTCGCCAAACAGCAGCGGGCTTTGCCGCCGATCCAGGCCTCCGCAGGAGCCCGCGCATCGTGGTACGATGGGACGACTCGTGGTCACGCGGCGATGTGTTCGACTCCTACTGCGATCGATAGCGAGGTAACGATTTGTTTGATGGATCCGATGCGAGTTTGTTTTACGCGCTGCTACGGTTCGAAGAAGCATCTCTGGCTCTGCGAGCCGCATTGAAGCTTCGCATTGTCGACGTCATTGGCAATGATGAACGATCATTGGACGAACTGCAGCAAGAGTTCGGATTCACAGTTCAAGCTGCACGCACTTATTTTTCGCTGTTGGTTGCCATGCGGCTGCTAAATGTCCGCGGCAATGGCTATAGCGTGACTGAATCGGCGAGACAAGCCCTGGCGGTCGACGTTTCGACCAGCCGTGCCCCCTATTTGTCGATGGGCATGGCAGATGAAGTGAGTGAGTTGATTTCAATCTTACAAGGTGGCAGTGTTGGGTTGCCCTTGTACGGCGAAGAGGGGGGTGGCGAAACGTTGATGGATCATGACGAAGTAGCATCCGCCATAGCACACGGTCTCTCCTCGCGAGCACGGAATTTCGCGACGCCGCTTGCCAATTCGATCGCCCAGGTCGCCAACGAGGCAAGGTCACTGGCGGACATTGGAGCTGGATCGCACTATGTCGCGGATGCTTGCCTTCGGGCACTTCCGCAACTTGAGCAGGCAACATTGGTCGATCGACCAAATGGGATGCGGTTTGCGCGTAAGCTTGCCGCCGAACAGGGTGTCGATACATCGCGACTCAGCTTTTGTGAGCGAGATTTCTTCGTCTCCGTCCCGGTAGCTGATATCTATTGCATTTCCAATACCGCTCATGATTGGCGGCGAGAAGATTATCTGCGATTGATCAACAATGTGCGTTCGGCCATTCCTGGGCAGGGGGTGGTGTGCATCCATGAACCGCTCTTGCTGCTGGATTGGGCTACTGAGCGGCAATGGCTTGAGGCACTCTGGATGGCGTGCTATGCGCTAACGCTGTTCAAGCTTACCGACGGACAGGGCAGTTGCTACTCGATCGATGAACATGACGCAATTCATGCCGAATCCGGTTTTGAACGGATGTCGGAGCCTGTCAGAACTGCGGACGGTTGCACGGCACTTTATTATCGTCCGATCGTCTCGTGAGTTTGTCTGCCGACTTGCGGCCGCACACGCCGAGTCAACGACGGTTGTCGCGGAGCATCGATTATTTGCGTGTCGATTTCCGAGTCGCTTCAAGCAGTTTGGCGTAATACGTCTTTGCCCGAACGAGTCGCTCTTGTATTGCACGGCTACGAATGTCGTTGCCGTCGGCAAATTCCTTTTCAATGACGGCGATTGCGTCGAGCTGTTTTCTGATGATCTCCTGGCTTTTCGTTGGCGACCACGTTGGCTCGCCGTCAACGACAACGTAAATAGGCGAGGTATGGGCAACCGCACCATTGTCGCAGCGAGAATTGATCGCCAGCCATTTGCTGCGTGGAATATCAACGTGCATTTCGAAGCTGAGTTCATGGGATCCACCGTCGGTATTACGTTCTGTATGCAGTGTTCCTTCGTTGGAGACCAGTTCGAGTAATTCTGGCACTCCGACCTTCGGATGACCCCACGCTCGCGCACGGACTGAGACTTTTCCCTTGCCATTGGCTTTGATCTCGGATCCGGGGAGCTCGCCATTCACCGTGAATTCGAGCGCTGGCCCGTTGCTGACAAAAGTGCGTCCCTTTTCGAGACCGGCGAACCAACGGTCAATGTCAAGAGTCTCACCGGTCTGAACGTAGGTGCGTACCTCGCCGATGGTCGATCCCCACGGCACATCGCTGCCTGCCGCGGCAGCAAGTCGAAAGCCAAGATTCAGGTACTCGTAATAATCCAGCGTATTGATTCGACTGAATTGCAGTAGTTCGACGAAGTCGATCGCTTCGGTTGTCACATACCATGGGAAACCCCGTGGCAGATTGCAGCCATTCCAAGAGAAATGAGCAAAACCGACGACGGCGTTGGGCTGGTCATGTAGTCGCTGGAATGCCAGGTCGTACAGGTCGTAAGTCTCCAAGTCCCGAGCCAGTTCCGTCGTATTCAAACCGATGATGTGTCCAAACGTGCTACGAGGTTCTTCCTGCCCGCTTACGAGCCAATAGTCTCCGCGGCGTCGACGAAACTCTTTACCGAAGCCAAGTTGTTTGAAATCCGTTCCTCGATGGTGTCCCATCTCAAGTACGTTGACAACATGGAGGTCTTCTGCCTCGGCGTAGCGAAGGAGAAAGTCTTGATGCGCTTTCTGAGTTGTTGGGTGATGAACGTGCACATCACCTGAAAACCAGCCAAGAGACGGTAGATCCACCCAGCGATCCAGTTGTATTACGTGATCCTGGTCTTGGGCCGCGACTGCGAACTTCTGCACCACCGGAACATACTCCATTCCGCGGGCCACAGAGATTTTATATGAGCCTGGCTCAAGAGTGATCGAGAAGGTTGGCTCGGTTTGGTACAGCACCGGTTCGTGCCAGAACGGAATCGAAGGCAATTCCTCGTAGACATAGCTACGATCGTTGTTGTCGCCTTTGCCCAGCATTTTCCTGGGCGGACCTACCCAATCGTGATCATCATGGTGGAATGAGATGCCACGATAGAACTCTTCCGCAAGACTCACGCGCTTCATAACTCGCCCGTCGGGTGGTAGTCGCACTGATCCGTCGTCGAGGTCGCGAATGCAGACGACAGCCGGCGTCGGTTGTCCTGACGGTACATCGAGCAGTTTGAATGTCACTTTGGCCTTGGCGTGATCGTCACAGAAGGCTTGCCCCATCATCAGCTGAATGGCAATACACGCGATAGGTACTGCTGCCGGCATTTGTTTTCTTAGATGCATGCTGATTGCCCCGTTGCGGTAGAAATGCGAAGGCCGAAAACTGCGTTTGACGTGCTTGGCTTCGGCTCAGGTGCCCCGACGATGTGGCGCCGATCACCAGTATAGCGTTGGCGAGCACACGAGGCCTCATGTTAGGTCCCTCGAGAGGGCCACCCGGAGCGCAGAGTTTTGCGTACCCGGCATCGGAAGCGACTGTCCTTAGATTTCGCGACAGGTAGTCTCGCATCGGCTAGAATATCGAGACGGCTACGCCACGGAACCTTCCACGCGACGCAGTCATCATGCATCATCGAATTCCTTCGATTCTGGGCTTGTGCGGGATGTTGCTGCTACATGGTGTCGCGGTATGTGAGAATCTGACTCGGGCACAGCCGACGGAACCGATCCTCACGTTCAAGTTGCATGCCGCACGAGTCTCGTCTCTGGCATTCAGTGCAAACGGTAAGCATCTTTTAAGTGCTGGCCGGGATGGAAACATACGGTTGTGGGCGACAGCAACTGGCGAAGAGGTGTTGACCATAAAAGCAAAAGATACCTGGATTCCCAGTCTCGCCATAAATGCGGATGGAACGAGAGTTGCTTATGTGCAGCGTGATACCCTGGCGATTTGCGACCTTGCATCGGGCAACGTTGTAACTTCGCTGCCGGTGGGTGTCGAACGAGCGGTGACCGTTACGTTTAGTCCGGACGGCAAGTACATTGCGTGTGGCGGGTGGCATCGCACAATCCGGGTGTGGAATGCAGAAAACTTCGAAAGGACTCACAACCTCAAGGGACACCGCGATCGGGTAAATCGCGTTGCCTTCAGTGCAGATGGCAAACGACTCGCAAGCGCTAGTTGTGATAACAGCGTGAAAGTTTGGGATCTTATGTCGGGCGACGAGGTGTTTACGCTGAAGGGGCATTCATGGTATGTGGAATGTGTGGCATTCAGTCGAGACGGGACTCGCCTGGCGAGCGGCAGCGATGATTTCCTGGTGAAAACCTGGGATCTGAAAACGGGAAACAACCTCTTTTCGATGGCAGGACATCAAGACTGGGTGACCGATGTCGTCTTCGAACCAAACGGCCGTTGGCTAGCGACCGCGAGCAACGACAATACCGTGAGGATCTGGAACACGATGACCGGTCGTGAGATCATCACGCTTCGCGGGCATACCGAACCGGTGACCTCCGTCGACGTTTCGCCGGACGGACATCAGTTGGCAAGCGGTAGTGACGACGGCACTGTACAGATCTGGGATGCGCGACGCTTCGCCGATCAGCGTCAGCGCTGATCATCTTTGCGATCTTGCCTATGTTTTGGCATCGACTTTCGCTTACGCCATCCAATAACGGTTGAGGCCGAAGTTCAACCATAGCTAGCGGTCATGATCTGAGGTTGATCTTGACGGCCTGAAGTTCTGAGCAATAAGCTTCTTCCCCGCTTCACGCTGGTTACGCTCCCTGGGCGAACTGGATCCAGATCAGCAAGTCATCAATTTCGGGAATCATCCATGGCCATGGTCACAGGTGATATCGCGCCGCCACGCCGTGGCGGACAACGTCGCACGGTCCTCAAGTTGTCTGCTGCACTGGTGAGCACCTTGCTTACCATTGTCGTATGCGAATTCGTGCTGCAGCTCGTTGATTGGCCGCGAGCGCCGATCTCCGGTTGGAAGGGGGACGAGATTCCCGCCGTGATGTCAAATCAGCTCGGCTATCGTGGACATCCGATCGAGTATGGTCCTGACGATTATGTGATCGTCCTCCTCGGTGACTCACAAGTGCACGCCATAGCTTGTGCTTACGACTGGATGCCGGAGCGACGATTGGAGCATCATCTCAAGTCTCTCGGCAAACAGGTTCGTGTTGTGACGATCGGTGCGCCGGGATGGGGACAAGACCAACAGCTGTTGGGCCTTAAGGATTACTTCGCGAAGTATCGCGCCGACTTAGTGCTCGTTTGGCAATCACCCGTGAACGACGTATGGAACAACATTTTCCCCACACACATTCCGCGAAATGGGCGCCGCAAGCCGACGTATTGGCTCGAAGGTGACAAGCTCTGTGGCCCCACGGAGTCGCAGATTGGAATGCCAATCGAAATGCCGCGGTCTCGGCTGCTTTCCTTTCTAACGTTTCTGTCTCCCGAGCTGCGCGACCCCGATGGCACATGGGAAAATAAACTACCGCCTGCCTATGTCCCACTCGACAAGCATCGGGGGAAGGTGAGCAGTCGTTGGGAGAAACGATTGGTGAAGAATCCCGAGGCGAGGGGGACGGAAAATCTGAGCAACGAAAAGAGTCACTTCGCGTTTGATCTGACGCCTCGTAGTGAGCGGATGGAGTACGGGCTGAAGTTAACGAACAGACTTCTGCATGAAATACGCGAGACCGCGGAGACGAACTCTGCTGAGATGGTCGTGTTCACATCGACTGCTCGTAAGCATCAACGTGCTGAGACCGTCGAACGGCTGGATGGTAAGCTCTACAAGACGACAAAGGCTCAGCATGAAGAGAACATCGTCACCATGCAGCAAGGTTTGCCCTCAACGAGAATTGTTGTGACGGTACAGCACTCGCGAGTGAGCCCAACCGATGCTCATCTCAATGAGCACGCTGTCGATCAAGTCATGGGAGATCTTGCCACGCAGATCTCCGACAGGGTGGTGCAACCAACGCGTATAGGTGAGCGTAACGACCGAAAGCGAAGGTAGCGGTAGATTCTTGACAGGGGCGTGGTTGCTCTGGCTTGTGCTTCTTGTCGTTCTGTCGCCAGCGAAACTACGGCTTGTCTAACTCCAAAGCTTACTGACAAGACTTCATGAACCCGTTGCAAGCTGAGCGACAATAAACCTCCGCATGGTTCTATAGGCGTCTTCGATCTGCTCGATGTCGCCCCCGCCGAAGCCGTGTTCGCCGTTCTCGATGGGTTTTAGAACAAAAGGAACGCCGTGCTGTTTGAACTGTTCGGCCATCAGCGTCGATTGCTCGTACGGGACGTCGGTGTCACGCGTGCCGTGAATTAGTAGTGTCGCGGGATAGTCGGCCGTTACGTTTCGCACCGGTTCAAAGGGCGCAATCTTTCGATCGATCGTAGCGGGATCAAAACCACTGACTTGCCGAGGCCAGATACCGTTTTGTCGGTAGTACAAATAGATGATGCCGCCATTCCCTTTGCGGTGGCGAGCATCAGAGATAACGGTTCCGTCTGTCTGCTTTGACGCTTCCTCGTTGGTGATCTTTCTCGGGTTGTGCCTCGGATGAGGACTTGGGGTTGAATACCATTGGCCAGTGAGGTTGCCGTACCCATAGAGCGCGACGAGTCCTTTGGGGCGTGGCTCAACTCGATATCCGGTGACCAACGTGAGATATCCTCCGGCGGATCCGCCACAAACGACAATTCGATCAGCGTCAAGATGGAAACGCTTGGCCCCTTCATTTTGCAACCAACGAAATGCGGCTTCGATATCGCTAATCAGCTCTGGGAGTTTGGTTTCGGGTGCGAGGCGATAATCGATGGAGACCAATGCGTAGCCTTTTTCCTCCGCCAGCGTGCGCACCTGAGGATGAATGCTTTCGCGGTGTCCCATGATCAACGCACCTCCGTGAATCCAAACAATGACAGGTCGAACGTCACTGCCTCGAGGCCGAAATATGTCGGCCATAATTCTGTGCCCTTCGACCTGACGGTACGATTCCGTGGTTTTGACGAGTTTCGATTGCGCCGTTGCCAAGGGCGGGCACACGTTGATTAGGTACAGGCCAATCGCTACCTGAATCAATGATCGGATCATATTTCACTTCGAAAGTAAGGTTGGATGACCAGTAGTTAATCGTTGCTCGCCGGGTAATAGTCGTCGTCCGCGATATTGGGGATCCCGACGACTAACACTCGCATACGACCTGATGCGCTGTGGATTACGTGAGGCGGGATATGAATCAACGAGCCTTTTTGCACCGCGTGATCTACGCCGTCTAGGGTCACGGTTCCACTTCCTTCAAGCACGTAATAGAGTTCGGTTGATGCTTTGTGATAGTGTGGCTGAGCGCCGTCGATATCAACGGCGTGCGCCCACGCGCTGGGTTCCAAGTCGACGTCCTCGCGACTAATCAAACGATCTCGCCAACCGCATGAGCTACGTTCGCGCGGAACCTGACCTTCGTGACGCACGATCGTCTTTTGTGACTTGTCCATAGCCGCTGAATGTCTCGCTGTTTAAAGATGACCATGGCGATCGACAACGACGCCATTGTATCTCGACCGGTTGGAGAAGGCGATCAACGGTCTCACGAATGCGTCGACGCAGCGGGCGTGCCGGGCTCATCGATCGGCGCCTCGCGCTCAGCTGAAGGCTCGCTTGCTCAGCCCATGGCGGCAATGGGAAGAGGTGTTTCCCTGCACCGTCGGCGTCCAAACGGAGCTTGATTGTCGGATCACTTGGAAGCCATCTCCACGGGAGCGGCTGAGCAGCGTGTCATCCAATACTGGAGATCGTGAGTTGCCCCGCGGCAGAACTATCCGAAGGCGAGGCACAGGAGGATCGCGAAAATGCCCAAGGTAATGCCGATGGTGACCAGAGCGGCGGCAGCGATCTTGGCTGTTTCTGGAGAGTGTCCGGCGTTCGGCAAGGGCATTTGCCCGGCGCTGTCCGATGTGGCGTCAGGGGACGTCTTCGAGCGTGGCGTATCGTTGGGCGGCGGCGCGCCGTGATCTAGGTTCCATTCATCGTGCCACGTCTCACGTTCCGAAAGGGCTGATGCCGAACCATATTGGACCCAACCCTGCGAGAGATTCCAGATGATCCAGCCATTCTCGAAGCGACGCAGTTCGTAGCCGATGACTGTTTCTAAGTTCTGCGGCGAGCCTTCACGCGCGTCGGGTCGGTGTTCGACACCACGGACTTGAAGATAAGCCATCGCGCCTTCGATCCACCAAGAGTCGATGCGACGCAAGTAGACCCAGGGGCCATTCTCGAGTCGCGCATGCATGTTCGCGGCTTGGTTTTCTGGCGATTTGTCGAAATCTGGCCAAGCACGCGACATCCGCGACCAATTACCGTCGATATGACCTTCGTGGTAGTCGAGGATCGGTGCGACTAGGTCGGGCGGAGCATCACCTTTCAAGACGCAAGCGGTACGTTGCGGAATTGGGTGTGGATTCTCCGCCGGGGGTTCGGCTGATACAGGTATTGTTGTGTCAAATTGTGCGTTGCCGCCTTCACCCCTCTGCCAGTACTGCTTCCAGGCATCCCACCATTGACCACACTCCTCGGCCCACGTCTCTAACGACAATTCGCTGCCACCGGATCGGCACTCGATTGTTTCACACGCGACGAAGAGGTGCCCTTTGATTGTGGACATGTGAAAATTGAAGCGACATCCCTCAGCTTCTTCGACGGTGCCGTGGAGCCAATCTCGGCGATCGGTCGACTCCAGTTCGAACTGAGCACGCCGCGAGTTGAGGGTAAAGCTGATGGCACCCTGATTCGTCCAGCTCAGGTCTCGTTCGGTCAACAACGCGCGGTTCGATTCAGGCTTTTTGCCGTCCAGCAACCGCGGAAGTGGTTCGTAGGCTGCGATCGCTCGTACACCTGAAAGCAACAGCGTGGTGTGTTCCAGATCTTCCGCCTCGCCGGTTTGTCGCAAGCAGTCGGCAAACTCCAGACGCATCTCGGACAGCGAGCGATCCCAATGAAATTCGGACAGCGATGCGTCGTGCAAGAGCGAGGGCAAATCGGCGTATGATACGGTCATCTGTGTGGGTGCATGCAGCTGGAGGATCTTTCAGAAGAAAACGATGCCCAGAATGTGGGGTACCGCGGCCTCACTGAAAACCTAGCACGGCGCGGAGGACCGAGTCGTTTTGTCGCAGAACTTGCCTCAGATGGGTGATTCTCGCGTCAAACACGCTGCACGAGCGGTTTGAGGCTTCGCCGCGGTAGTAGTAACCACGTTCTAGCGGGTATGCGCACCCGATGGTTGGGTTCCGCAAGGATCACGCTACCCGGCCACTTGAGCTAGAGAGACCTGAAACGGCTTGGCGAGCTATGGCGCCGGGCACGGCCGGATGGTCGAACTAAAGCCAGTCGAAGAACCGAACCCACCATGTTGGAAAGGCTTCGTCGGGTGCATTGATGCCGTCATAGGGCTCGTCCAATTCAGCTTCAGAAATAAACGTGAAGCGATAATGGCTCAATGCATCGATTGCGACGGCAAGAAATCGATCATCAACACAATTTTGCCATGTGAGCGACGCAAGGCTGCCGAAATTACTAAAGCGAATTGTGGGGATGCGGGTCATTCCATCAGTTTGTTGCTCGAATGTTTGGATCGAGATAGCCAAGCCAAAGCTTGCATCTTGATTGCACACCCAGTCTTCGAATTTCGCCTCATAGCCGCTGTCAAGAATCTCGCGATGCACTGCCCTCGCCCGCTTCTCCATCGAGGGTTGATCGAAAGTCTTCGGGAATTCGTACCGACCTTTTTCGTCAGCTTCAAGCAGAAGTCGTTTCGTATCCGGTTTCATGCTCTCACATGTTACTTGTTTAGCTGCCAGGTCTGTTTCTGGTCGCAAAACGCACGAGTGACTTTGCCATCTCGCGATAGTGTACAGTGTCCACGAGTCGACGCCACAAGACTCTTGTAACACAAGTGGCGTCACTTGGCCCGCGGGAAAAAGAGATTTCCAGATCCTTGTGGGTAATTGGCTGATTCTCAGGTCCGCGTGCTTGAATTTTTCAACGCCACGGGATTAGCGGATTAGTCGATTTTCAAGACGCCGGGATGGCTGTGTTCCATGTCGGCATGCTTGCTGGGTTTGAGTTCTGCCCGTTCAAGTCTGCGTGATCAGCCAATGCTAGACGTTCGAGTGGTTGCTGTGTGCGAGATCCGCGTGATTGAAGTAAGAATGTTTCCGGATTCGGCGTTTGCGTGATAATCTGATTTGCACGCTGGCGAGACGGAGTGTTTCAGACTAACCGAATCCGATCACACTGTGGAGTTAGCTTTCACGGTGCCGCGACGCCGCTTTTTGCATTGCGCCAAGCCGGGAGCTTAATCCTCACCTTCGCTTGCGCCGTTCCCGCATTCGCCCCCGCCGCGGTCTGTGTCTTTGCTTGGGCTTTTGCTCGGGGCTCATTATGCCTTGGCCGCGGTCTGTGTCGGGGCCTAATCATCGGTCTGTGTCGGGGCCTAATCATTCAGGGTTCACGTTGCTATCGCAGGCCATCCGTGCCCATAAGTGGCGGAAAGCCCTTGGTCCGTACCGCAAACAGCTTATTCTCCCCGGGCACGGTCTGTGTCTTTATCGGTCGCGGTCTGTGTCTTTATGAGGTCTGTCGCCCCCGCCGTGGTGTGTGTCTTTGCTCGGGGCTTATTATGCCTTCGCCGCCGTTTGTGTCACTGCTTGTCTTTGCTCGGGCTCATTATCCCCTGCGCGGTCTGTGTCGGGGCCTGATCATTCAGTGTTCACGCTACTACCGGAGGGCATCGGTGCTCATGAGTGGCGGAAGTTCTTGGTCCCTACCGCAAACAGCTCATTCTCGCCGGTCGCGGTCTGTGTCTTTATGAGGTTTTTCACTAGCGCTGGGTCGTGCGCACCCACGACCGAACAAGAATTTTTGGGGGAGCTCCAAGCACCGCATCTGCCGCGGCCGGGGTCTGTGTCTTTGCTGGAGGCTCAATTGCACCGCGCTAAGCCTACTGCCGGGCCTACACGGTCATGAGCGAACAAATCGTTCTTGGACCCGTCGCAAACGTCTTATTTGCCCCGGTCGTGGTTTGGGTCTTGTGAGGACTTTCTTAAGGTCCCTCACCCAGGAGCAGCAAGCTTCTATGGGCGAAGCATTTCGCCTTAGTCATGGGAGAACGCAGTTCTTCCTCTTTGCGATCTGTGTATTCCGCAGCGGCATCAATGTTTTCCGTTGCGCTCGAGCAGCGACGTCATCGACCAATTCCTCATGACACTTTGATTCTGATTAGTGTCTGGGCATAGGATGCCCAACCAGAGATTACAAACGCGTGCAGAACTGGGAGTAACACTATGCCTAGCAAACCTCGCTCCGCGATCTTTGACCGTGACGAAGTAGGAGTCTACCACTGTTGGAATCGGCTTGTTCAACGGCGTCATCTGTTTGGCTTTGATTGCCTCTCGGGTAAGGATTACAGCTACCGTAAACCTTGGGTGCGAGGGCGACTGCGGGAACTGGCCGCAGCCATGGCGATTGATATTCTGGACTACGCGGTCTTGGACAACCATCTGCATGTCGTGTTGAGAAATCGACCAGATATCGTGGCGGGTTGGTCTGACGAAGAAGTAGTCCGCCGCTGGTGGCGGGTTTGCCCGCTACGTCGCAACGCCGATCGGAGTGTGCCAGAGCCCCTACCATGCGAGATCGGTTTGTTG
>CAJHYQ010000806.1_pt1 | contig 85842 bp, 54 predicted proteins | sample 9198721 | NCBI WGS metagenome assembly CAJHYQ01 (sample SAMEA7708357, study PRJEB35096) | sediment metagenome | biome: marine neritic benthic zone biome [ENVO:01000025]; feature: sediment [ENVO:00002007]; material: shallow marine sediment [ENVO:03000034] sea grass bed [ENVO_01000059] ... | reverse complement strand
CTTGATCTTCGCCCGCAGCGGTTTTACTGGGACCCAGGCATTTCCCGCGTGCTGGTCTGGCGACAACAAGCAGGACTTCAGCGCCGCGAATGGCTTACCCAGTGTCATTGTGGCGGGGCTATCGTCGGCGATGAGTGGCCACTCTATTTGGTCACACGACATTGGGGGCTATTTGAATTCTGAACTCTCCGCCTCGGAAAAGACCAACGTCTTCATGCGATGGACACAATTCGGTTGCTTTACCCCCATCATGCAGTTTCATCGACAGCCGATCAAGACTTCCGACACGACGCTGATTCGGCATTACCCGTGGGGATACCCGCTCGGCAGCGAAACATTCGATAACAACGCAGCGTTGGATAACTACCGATTTTACACAAAGCTCCACACGCAATTGTTTCCGTACATCTATACGTATGCCAAGGAATCTGCGACGACGGGATTGCCGATTCTCCGTCCCCTCGTCCTCTTGCACCAGAGTGACGTCAGAACTCATCGCATTAACCACACTTACTATTTCGGAAACGAATTCCTGGTTGCACCGATCATTGACCTTACACCGCCGGGCCAAGTCACGTCACGCAACGTTTATCTGCCGGAAGGCAAATGGATTGAATTCTGGACCAACGAGCAGTTAGACGGACAGCAGGTCTTTAACTGGCGGGATTCCAACCAACAACATCTTCCGCTATTCGTACGCTCGGGTGCGATCATTCCAATGCTACTAAGCGTACCCGACACGCTTTGCGACACGAACTACGTGAACAACACGAGTGTGCAAACGGTAGATGGCGGTTTGCTGCTGCGGATTTATCCCGATGGCCTATCGGTGTTCACGCTGCACGACGACACACTCATACGATGTGAGGAAGTCAGTTCGGCGATCCGTATCTCTCTTGAATCGATTCCACGACCAATTCAACTCGCAGTATTTGCGCGCCCGACTCGAGTGAGCCGAGATGGCACTCCACTCATCGAACACTCCTCGTTCGATCCATTTGAGGCTGCGGACGAAGGATGGAGACATGACGCGACAAGTGGATGGTCAATGGTGAAATTTGAGCACGATGGTGGCTCGACAGACGTAGTCCTCGAACTTTCTTGATCATTTGAAAGGAATAGTGAATGTACAGCGCGCTAGCCAGACCCGGTTTGCGTTGGGTATTTTACGTCGCCTTATGCTCCATACTGATGACGTCGAATTTCGGAGTGGCAAATGGTCAGCCCTCCCAGACAGGAGAATGGGCTCCTCCATTTGAATGGCCCAACGTTGCCGTTCACTTGCATGTCTTGCCGACGGGAAAGGTACTGTTCTTTGCTCGCCGTGAGTTAGGTGAGGGGCTCGATCCCGGCAACGCAAACGAACCCGCGACGCGGAACAGCACGCCGCGATTATGGGATCCCCAAACAGGTCTTTTCAGCGTGACCAAGAACCAACCAGGATTCAATGTGTTCTGTTCAGGACACACGTTCCTGGCAGATGGACGGCTATTGGTCGCGGGAGGGCATATCGAGGACAGTAAGGGGGAACCCGACGCAGCCATCTATGATCCCTTTCAGGATGAGTGGAGCAAGATCGAAGACATGCCGAATGATCCGCGAATGGGGAACAAGCACGCCGGTCGTTGGTATCCAACGCTCTTGACATTGCCCAATGGTGACGTGTTCGTTGCCGGAGGTACAAACGTCAACAGGGAGATGAACATTCACAAGCTGATCTGGAATGCACAGACCGGCTGGAAGACAGCTCGTTTTGCCAATGGAGATGTAATCGAGCACATGGATATTACGCTCTATCCTCGCATGCACGTGACGCCTGATGGACGCGCGATTCTCACGGGGCATCGATTGCTAACTCAGATGGTCGACCCGACCGGAGCTGGAACCGGTTGGGATAACAGCGTGGGGAATTCGAACGGGCCTGTCAGGGAAGACGGATGCTCCGTGTTGTACGACCACGGCAAGGTGTTGATCGTCGGTGGCGGGCGTGGGCCTGTGAAAACAGCGCAGATCCTCGATCTAAATGATCCTAATCCAAGCTGGCAAAATGCATCCGCGATGAAGTTTGAGCGTCGTCACCACAACGCAACTCTGCTTCCGGACGGCACGGTATTGGTGACTGGCGGAACGCGGAGTGGACCTCCGAACAATGTCGACGCTTTCAATGGCTTCAATGATGTACGGCCAAACAGGCCGGTTCACACGCCGGAGTTGTGGGATCCAACAACGAATACTTGGACTGAACTTGCCGACGAGGCTGTCGACCGTTGCTACCATTCTACGGCCGTCCTGCTCCCGGATGCACGAGTGCTGAGTGCCGGCGGCGGTGAGTGGCGTCCCGGTGACGTCGCGCCGAACGATGCGGTGCACAACCGTACCAATGGACAGATCTTCTCACCTCCTTACCTGTTCAAGTCGACACCCGCGAAGCCGCGACCTGATATTACGAATTCACCGGACGATGTTGCGTACGGCGCGCAGTTCACGGTTGGCACGAGCCACGCGGATCAGGTTGAACACGTCAACCTGTTGCGGCTCTCGAGTGTGACACACCAGTGCAATCTGAACCAACGGATTTGCAAGCTCAGTTTCCAGCAAAACGCGGTGGCAGATCTGTTGGTCACGGCACCTGCAGACAGCAACGCTTGTCCCCCAGGGCACTACTTGATGTTTCTGCTAAACGATCTGGGAGTACCGTCCATCGCGAAGATCATTCGTATTCATGACTGACCAAAACGACTCTTCACTTCCTGGAGCGAACCGTGCATCGGCAAATACACACTTCAATTCCCGCGTTGGCATTGATGGTCGTCATGACAACGCCCTCGTTCGCACAACTGCAAGACGTTGTTGTCGGAGTCACGCCTCATTGTCCGTATGGGCTCGAAGGTTGTTTCGGAGTTGCAAACGAAGGACTTGGCAGGCTTGATCGCGTCGATTCGGTCGGTGCGTACCCAGATACGTACAACTGCACGATTAAGGTGTCGATCCAAGGTGCCTCACTCCCCGACCTCGAACTTTGGCGTCGACAATTCCGGGAGGTTGTTGGCGATGTGCAATCTCTCCGTGGTATCGAGCTTACAGTTAGGGGCGTGGTCGAAAAGAAGGAAGCCGGACTTGTGTTCTCGATTCCCAAACTCGAGCAGCCAATTATGTTGATGCCGCTGGAGCACAAGTTGCAGTGGAATTTCAGGAAGAAGGCAAGTCGTGGACCTGAACCGGAAGAAGCCACGGCGTACGAAGAACTCTCGAAGGTTGTGGCGAATGCCGGTCGAGTAAGGATGGAGGTTACCGGGCCTCTCATCTCATCCGACAGCGGACTGATTCTGGAAGTCCGCGAATTCTATGAGGCGAATGAGGAGCGGTGACAGACCATTTTGAGGAGGTTGAAAATGTCAGAGCGTGTTACAACCAACCCCTGGCCAGCTGTCATGCGCATTGCGGGCGTTTTGCGTCGAGCGTTATCAACCGCGACCTGCCTTGCTCTCTGCGCATTGCCTTGTCTAGCAGGAAACACCGATCCTATTCGTGTTACGCCAAGTCCATTGGTACCTGGTGGACAAGCGACTGTACATTACGAGGGGCGATTTGCTGACAAACCCAATCTGACGATTCACTACGGGTTCAACGGTTGGAATCACGTTGATGGCGTGGATGACTTGCAGGTTGAGGACGATGATGGAAACGAGAATTTCTTCAAGCAGGTGGCGATGACGAAGGTGCCCGGCACGGGTTTTCGCGTCACAATCGATGTACCTGACGATGCGCGAGCACTGCACTACGTGTTCTACTTCAATGATGATGGGCGGAAGCGATGGGACAACAATCAGCGACTCGACTATCGCGCCACCGTTACCATTCCATACATGGGACCCTATCTGACGTGGAATGACAGCACCGCCCCTCATAACGGCGTCGTGATCAACTACCAGACGGCGACTCCCGTTACGAGTCGCGTCGAATATGGGACATCACCGTCAATGGGCATGCAAGAATCCACTGACCAGCAACGGACGAGCCATCATCTTGAGTTGACTGGTTTGGAGCCCAACACGACGTATCACTATCGGGTTCACGGGAGCAACGACACTGCATCGCCAATCTATTCGTTCAAGACGGCGCCGGATGATGTCGACGACTTTACCTTTGCCGTTACGGCCGATATGCAGGACAACGGGGATAACAGGCGTTGGAAGGAGGTGGCGGATGAGCTGGAAAATAATCACAGCGATGTCGCATTCATTTTGGTTGTTGGAGACATGCCTTGGAATGACCAACCCGGTCACTGGTGGACGTTCTTTGATAAGGGGCGCCAATTGTTAGCGTCCAAGGTGATGATGCCCGCAGCAGGAAATCACGACACGCCCGGGACGGGGAGCAACGCCGATACGACTACCTTTGAAGAACTCTTTGATCTGCCCAAGGCATCGGGTTCTGAGACTTTCTACACATTCCGGTTTGCGAAGTCTCGTTTCTTATGCTTGAACTCCGAGCGGCCGCGTCAGTTTCGCAAGGCGTCGGGTACTCAATACAGGTGGACCCGCGACCAGCTTGCCGACGACGTGCTTAGCCAGTGGCGTTTTGTCTATTGGCACATACCGCCTTATGACGCTGCTGAGCGACATTTTCGCGAACAGGGAAAACTCAGAGATATGACGGAACTCTTTGACGAAAACGTTGATTGGGTTTTTGGTGGTCACGAGCATTTGTATCAGCGTTTCAAGCCGCTGCGATATAACGCCAATGTGTTGGCGGCTGGTTTGTACGGAAACGGTCCGGAGCAGGGCGTGGGATATCTAGTGGTGCCGCCGGCGGGTAATCATCCGGCCAGTCAGATCGTTTCGTCAGATTCACCGGTGAGGCGATATCGAGATCGGCTCGCGTTCCCGCCGATCAACGGAGATCAGAGCGAAGTTGATTCCGAGATCGGGTTTACGAAAGTCTCCATTGCTGGGGATGGAATCGAGATTCGTACTTTCGGAATGGGGACACTCAATGACCCGACCGACTCCCGTGTTATCGATTCGGTTAGCTACACGAAATAGACGCACAAGTGCAGCTTGCCGAACTCTTACGAATTGCGAGCGGTGACCATCTGCCTGATGGCCGGTCCCACCAAGCGTTCGCGACGACGACTTGAAAAAATAGCCCGTGTCTCGTTGCACAAAGCCGACCTCCATTTCTGGTTCACTGACAGGAGCAATTTAGGCCTGGTGTTGGGTATCGCATCTGCGCATGCGCGACCGGCGATTTGACATGGGGCGTGCGTGATTTGTATGAGTACACAAATGACTTCCTCTAGAAACCTAGAAGGTCAAGGCCATGTCTGATTCGGAAATGAGTCGACCGACCGATAGAGAAGAACCCCATGCGACGAGCGACGAACAAAAGGGTGTAGACGATAAGCTATGGTTCCCTGGTGTTCTGGAGAAGGAGCTAGAGATTCTCGTCAAGCGGCGCAAGGCTGCTGGCCTTTCCGTCTCGCCAGCGGACGGCGAGACTCAGGGTTCAGCGGACCCAGAGACAACGTCAGCGCTTCGAAAAGAGTTGGTTGGCTTAGCGCTTTCCGGTGGTGGGCTGCGTGCAGCGACTTTCTCATTGGGCGTGATGCGGTCGGTGTCGGACGGCGGGTTCGTTGATTTCCTCGGTGTTGACGAGTTGCAGCGTCGACGGTGCCGGATCATCATCAATTCGGAGAACCTCGAGCTCAGTGTGTTGGGCGAAGCTGTCCGCAAGGCACGTCTTGATCATGGCTGTGAGATCCTGGACATCGACGACGATAAGCCGCTCGATGTTAGGCGACTGAAGCGTGATGAAGGTGGGTTGACGGCCCAACACATGATTCTTGGGCGTATTCTCTACCCACGCGTGGAGGACAGAGTTCAGCTCAGGGTGAAGATGCACACGAAGGACTTCTAGTCTATGTTCAAATGACGCAATGGCGACGAAGATGTCGATGTCGCGCAGTTTGCACACATGGTGAAATCGTTCCCAGACCATCCGACACCGGACCAGTTTTTCGATGAGACGATGGTCGAAGCGTACCGACGGCTAGGCCGACACATCGGCGATGTGATGTGTGCGGGCCTGCCAAACCATGCCGCGAAGCGTTAGCCGACGAAATCGGATATCACTCGGAAAACACAACATGGCTGATGCTCGAGAGCTTGTCTTCTACATCCACGGAGTCTCTCCAAGCCGCGAGGGCCGTCGGCACACCGCTGAATATCGGGCGCTCCATGAAGGTATTGGTAGGCACATGCCTGCGGACAAGGAATGGCCAGAAAAACATGAAGGTGCCGAGTGGGGGTGGAATGTGCAGGGGGAAGAGGATCCGAAGAGCCACCAAGCTTTGACGAAAGCTCAGAATATACTCGGAGATCGCGTCTTCGATGCTATCGGGGAGCAAAGAGACTGGACATGGAATCCAACGCGCCTGCTAACGAATGCGTTAAGAGAGTTGTTGTTCTTCGGCTTTGGCGACATGTTCTATTACGTGTCGGCGGATGGAAAATGGTCCGTAAGACATGAAGTTGCAGGACAGATACTGAAGTACGTCACTGAAGATCAGGAACAAGATCTTCCGCTATCAATTACTCTCTTGGGTCACAGTGCTGGTTCCGTCATTGCCTTTGACTTTCTGTATTACGTTTTCAGCCAACGACAACATCAGTTTCTTCATCGAGATGACGACGACACGGCTGCTGGAATGGCCAAGTTGCGAGAATTGGCGAGCAACCGAATGTTGCGGTTGAGGCGACTGATAACGTTTGGTTCTCCGATCAGCCTGTTGGCATTTCGTAGCGATGCACTTGTCGAGATATTGTCACGTGGCGAAAAACTCCGCGTGGAAGACTACGGACTGACAAGTCAACTTGAGGGTGGCGGTGAATTGGAAGGGCCAAGATGGATCAACATTTGGGACAAAGACGATCCCATCGCGTGGCCCACGGCTCAGCTCATGGATTCGCCTTTGACGGAAGACGTCTACGTCGACGTTTCCGAATTCGCCAGCGCGGCCCATAACGCATATTGGGAATCGGACGTTGTGCACCGGACGATCGCTTCGGCTTGGTAGGTGTCCGGCGCATTCGACGTACGATGACATGAAGATGCGAAAAGAAGAATGCGACGTTTGCATCTTGGGATGCGGACCTGGCGGAAGTTCGGCCGCCGTTCAACTTGCACAGTCAGGGCTCTCGGTTGTGATCTTGGAGCGTCAGCAATCACCCGAGATGCGATCCGGTGAGACGCTCCATCCAGGAATTGAACCACTGCTGGATCATCTTGGAATTGGAGACAGTTTTCGTGGTTGTTCGTTCGCTCGCGTGGAGGGCATTTGGACCGAATGGGGTGCATCGAGGCGATTCATTCGATATGGGCAAGATGAAGAAGGCCGTCCTTGGATGGGTTTTCAGGCCGATCGCAATCAATTTGACAATGTGTTGAGTCGTGCTGTTGAGGCAGCCGGAGCTCGGATACATTTTGGCGAGCAGGCGACATCGATTCGACAACAGGACGATGGATGCCTCGTGCAGTCGGCGAATTATGGGTGGCGGTGTCGCTACGTGATCGACGGAACGGGACGCAGGCAGTGGCTCGCTAACCAGCTGCGATTGCCGGTCATAAAAAGATCACCGAAGCTCATTGCTCGTTATGGCTACACACCCGAGCAGCTCGATCCGATCGATCATCTGCCCATGATCTCCGGCGATGACAACGGTTGGACATGGACCTCGAAGGTGCGCGACGGCCTATTTCACCGCACTCGACTCTGTTTTGATGGTGACGCGAATTGGAAAAAGTGGTTTCGCGAGTTCGATATACGACGGGTTCGAGGGGCAGACGTGACGTGGCGATGCGTGACTCGAACCGCTGGACCGGGTTACTTCCTTGTTGGGGATGCGGCGTGTGTGGTTGACCCAGCGTCATCGCACGGAGTAATCCGAGCCATCATGACCGGGATGATGGCCGCGAAAGTCATCCAACAGATCAACGCGAATCTGCGCCGCGGACCAACGCTCATGGACGGTTACAGTCGATGGCTCTGCGACTGGTTTTCGCGCGACGCAGTAGAACTTAAACGGTTCTATCGACAATTGTCCAGTCCGCCCGCGTGGCTTGGCACTATTTGATCTAATGCAGTCGGGGCGCAATTCACAGCGGCCGACTTGTTCGCACGTCGTTGGCCAACGTGACACTTGTCTATCCCCTCGGGAAGGGTGTTGTAGTTTTCGCCTGGTATGTGGTTCGCATTATCAAAGAATGGATCGATCGACTCAAATTCATCGTGCCAATGTGCGGGGCATCGCGAACGCCACTCGAGGTACGTAGGTCGCTTGTTCGCGCCGTTAGCTTGGGCTGGCAGGGACCGGCTACTTCAAGATGCAGCTGTTGCATTTGGTCGAAACATGGCGTGTTACTTGAAGTGCGGCACTGCGAGCACAGTCGAGTGCAGTGCCAAGCTTTGCCCTCTTCTGCACGCAATCTTGTCAGCGTGATTGGCCGCACGATCTGCGGGCATTTTCAAACACACACGTTGACTGTTTGATTTCCAGGACGAGTTGGCACCGCGGAGCCATTGAAATTTGTGGTTGCGATGCGGCAAATCGATTGCGTCGCAGTAAATGGGCTCGTAAACGAGTTGTTACAACGCGGTTGAGTCAAGCTCTGCAATTTTCTATGTCCGCTTTGATCTCTTGAGCGTGATTACCTCAGTATCAAGTCAAACCACCAATGGGGGCCGACTATCGTGGTTTCAAGGCTCAAAGAGCGGAGGCCGAATGTCGGATGGCTGAGGTAAATTGGCTGCTGATAATTCCGTTGGTCGTCGGTGCCGTAGGCATCTGGGCATGCTCGTTCGGTAGTGCTTATGTTCGGCTAATCTTCTTGCTTCGATTTCCATTATTGACTGTCATCGCCGGAAGCGTGATCGGGCTAGTCTGTTTGTCACTTCCCTCGCTCCTTGGGAATCTGTTGTATGTCGATGGGCCGGTCAATGGCTTTAGCGGGCAGCTATTGCATGTGACGTGGCTGTCTTTCTTCTTGCTGACTTTCGGTATCGCGATGATGCGTGTGACTGCCCGTCATGCGCATGACCGATTCCGCGATGCGTATTCAACGGATGACAGGGATGACTTGGAACTGCGCCGGTTTGTTGATCGGAATTTAGCGACTTGGCAATGGGGCTGGGTTTCGTGGGTTGCGTTGTTTGTGTTGGCCCTTCCAACTCCGTTGGCCTGTGTCTATTTCACTATGAAACACTCCGAGCCTGAACGATTGACTGGTTTGTTGTGGCTCGAAATGCTTTTCGGGATCTTTGCCTATCTGATTGTTCGCGAACTGCTCGTCAAGATCGTTCGTTCAAGTACGGATCGACGTCTCACGGAGCCGCTCACACGTTGGGGGCGATTTCGCGTTCGTCTCGGTGCATTCATTCACAAGTACGGTGGTCCGGGCTACACGGATGAAGTGGAAGGCCTTTCAGACGCTCGCGTCCTATCCGCGGGCCACCAATGGCTGGCGGTAATGTTCGTCGTTGTGCTGGTGTGTTATGTCGTGATTGGTGTTTGGGTTCATCCAGAAGGGTTGGGCGATACGTCTGCCATCGTGCTGCCAACGCTGTTCTTTGGGTTGCTTGTGTTACTGCTCATCGGCCTATTTCTGGGTGGCTTCTCGTTTTACGTCGATCGCTATCGGATTCCGGTTTTGCCGGCGTGGATTGGCTTGGGCTTTTTTGCTTATGTGATCGGTGGCATCGATCATCGATATGAACTTGGCCCTCCAATTGCGACTAAAAGCGCTCACGCCTCGACGAACTCTCCACCTGATGAGGGAACCGTGATTCGCCACTGGCTGGGAGACGCAACCGACGGCGACGCTGAGCGAGCGCGGCGCGAAGGGCTCGATATAGATCACGTTAAGCAGACGTGGCGACAGACTCTGTCTGCCACCGGTGACGATGGCGAGGCCGGGAACCGATCCGTCGAAAAAGACGAGTCCGACGAAACGAAACTGCCGGTGATTGTAGTTGTCTCAGCCGCAGGGGGAGGCATTCAGGCTTCTGCTTGGACAGCTCGTGTTCTGACGGGATTGCATGCCCGATACGGAGACGAATTTGGCCAATCGATTGCGTTCATCAGTGCAGTTTCCGGCGGAAGTGTCGGAGCTCAGTACTACCTCCTAGCTCGACGTGAATACGCCGAATGGCTTGGTGTCTCCGTTGAGGATGAAAACGTCCTCCCTTCACCCAAGGCTGTTGCCAGCGTCAATCGAGCGGCCCGACATTCCGGATTGGAAGCCATCGGATGGGGCGTGCTATACCCCGATCTGTCGCGAATGCTGTTCCCTGCCTTGTACGACTCGACCATCGATCGCGGTTGGGCTTTGGAGCAGAGTTTCCGAGGGTCAACTCAGCGTCTGGCAGCTGACCTTGGGCTCGGCAGTATCGATCCCCGTATGAAGGAATTGGGTGAAGCGAGTCGCTTGGGATTACCCATCGTTGCGTTCAACGCAACGTTGTCGGAGACCGGGCAGCGATATGTAATGAACTCGGTTCGGCCAACGGATCCTGACAAGGTCAAATCGAATTTCGAGTCGGGGCAAGGTGCGGCGTACCTGTGGAGCCTCTATCCCAATTCGAATCTGCGCGTCTCAACGGCGGTGCGACTATCGGCCACTTTTCCCTTTGTGTCACCGATGGCGCGGCCCACGGCGCAGTCTGTTCCAAAGACGCATCGATTCTACGTTAGCGATGGAGGGTACGTAGACTCTGAAGGGTTCGTCGAGGTGGCCGAATGGATCACTCGCGTGCTTCGAAAGCGTAAACAATTGGGGATGGGACGATTTCGCGTTTTGCTCGTTCGGATTATCCCGTTTCCAGATTCCGAGGATGCGCCCTCAAGTGAATCGGGATTTACTGTTCCGTGGAGGTACGACACCGTTGGGCCCTTGATCACGATGATGTCGGTCCGTCGTACTTCGCATCCAGAAAGGAATGATCAGCTAGAGAAGTTTCTTCACGACAATCGCCTGTTCCTTAGCCCGCACGACGTCATGGAAGCACGATTTGTTTTTCGATCGGTCGATCTGAATGCCGGAGAAGCGAACGCCGAGCCAGGGAAAGTGCCACTCAATTGGAAATTGACACCACGGCAACAGCGAGCCATCGATGATGCTTGGAATGCCATCGATAGCCAAGCGAAAGACAATCCGTTCGCAGAAGTCGACCGTTTGTTTGATCCGAGTCAAGGATACTCCCGGATTTCGGCGCCAATCCCTTAGCACTGAAACCAGGAAGAAAGGGTGACCTTTGACAGCGACCAATGTGATGCTTGGCGACGAGGGAACGGCTGCCGAAGTTCGGCAACATCAGCGAGATCGAGATACGATCTTCCGGCCGCTTCGATTTGAGAAAAGCGACCTGGTGCTAAAGAACCGCCTGCTTCGTTCAAACGTCTCCGGTATGTTCGACGAATACAACGGCCACGGCGGCAACGCGCGCTTAAATTGGGAGCAAATGTTCGCGCGCGGCGGTGTGGGGGGAATCATTTCGTCTTTTGTCCCCATCACGCACAAGGGCAGGATTCTTCCGCGGTACGCCATGATCGACAAGGATGACAAGATCAAGTTCTGGCGTCTCGTCGGGGAGGCTGTAGAGGCGCACGATTGTCGTTACATCTTGCAGTTGAGCCATTCTGGGCGACAGCAAGACATTGGTGGTGTAGAGAATCTCTATGAATTGCCGCTCAGCTCGACAAGTCGGAAGGACTACTTTCACGGAATTCTGTGTCGTTCGATGACGCTGGGCGAAATCAAGGAGGTCGTACACCTATTCGCCGCCGGAGCAGAACGTGCGAAAAAGGCCGGATTGAGTGGCGTGGAATTGCACGGCGCAAATGGATATCTGATCACACAATTCCTCAGCTCCGGAATCAACGATCGGCAAGATCGCTATGGTGGCTCAGTAGAGAACCGCGCTCGCTTTGTGCTCGAGATTGTTCGCGCGATCCGCAATCGAGTCGGGCGAAACTTCCACCTGCAGATGAAGATTAATGCGGTCGACGACAACGAATGGCTGTACCCATGGCTTCATCCAGGCAACCGACAGCAGGACACAATTGAGATTTGTCGCATCCTGGAAGACGACGGTGACGGTGTCGATGCGTTTCACATTTCAAGTGGCTCCACTTTTCCTCATCCCCGCAATCCGCCAGGCGATTTCCCGGTCAAGGCGGCCCGGCGATGGTACGACGGGATGCTGTCGTCCGGCGTTCTTGCGGACCTTAACTATCGAATCTTTCGTTCCAAGCTTCTAGGGCGCCTCTTCGTGTGGTATTGGCGATATCGAAGAGGTCCTATTATCCAAGGTATCAACCTGGCACACGCGCGCGTGATTCGACAGCATGTTCGCGTTCCCGTTATCTGCACAGGCGGGTTTCAACACGCTTCTGTGATCGGACAGGCAATCCGTGAAGGTTACTGTGATGCGGTTTCTATCGCACGACCGCTTATTGCCAACCCCGACTTGCCGAAGATCTTGAAGGAGAGGGACGGGCCGGAACCTGGATGTGAGTGCACCTATTGCAACAAGTGCTTGGTCAACGATCTGGAAAACCCCCTGGGTTGCTATGAATTGTCTCGCTATCCGGGGGCAACCTTTGAGGAAAAGTACGACAAGATGATGCAGACCATCATGCAGGTGTTTGAGCCGACCGTTGCCGACCGTATCGAGAGCGCCGCGTACAAGCAGACCGATTCTGAAGATCGAACTTCCAGAGATTTCGAAAGCGAAGGAACTGAGTCGTGAGCGTCAATCTTTCACCCGATACGCCCGTCGAAATTGGCCTCAGGCGTCGCAATCGACGCATCGTGCTCGCAGTGTTCTCGGTGTTGTATCTGATCGGTCTCTGGGCTTGGTTTCGCTTCGGGGTTTCGGAAGCGGAAGAGTTTGTTTCTGTTGAAGACCATTTCAAATACGGTTCGATTGGGTCCGACAACCGCGAGAATGGCCTCCCACAACGGATTCTCGATGTACTTCCGTATCAGTTTCCTGACCACATGCCTCGCCCTTTGGACGAAGGCGAACGCGGACTAGAGCCATTCGGTTTTCTCTACGAAGAGTCACGCGACCGGCCCATCGGATTCTCACGGCGACGGCTGAACAGCATTCCAACACTTGGGCTCAACTGTGCAGCGTGCCATACCGGGACTTACCGAACGTCGGAAGAAGCACAACCAACCGTCGTCCTTGGGATGCCTTCTCATCAACTCGACCTGCAGGCGTTCTTTCGCTTTCTGTTCGACTGCGCGGGAGACTCCGAGTTTACGACGGATCGGATCTTAGCAGCGATTGAAGAAGATCAGCCGTTGGGGTTTCTGGATCGACAAGCATATCGGTTCTTCGTGATTCCTCAATTCAAAAGTGCCGTTCTGGACAAACGGGTGAAATTGGAATACTGGGAACGATTTCCCGACAACGGCCCAGGGCGAATCGACACATTTGGTCCTTATTGCGTGCTGATTCATGACATTGATCCTCCCGACGCACCGGGATGTGCCGACTTTCCCGCGTTATGGAACCAAGGACCGCGCAAAGGAATGCAGCTGCATTGGGACGGAAACAACGACAGTGTGTTTGAACGGAACCTCAGTGCCAGCATGGGCGCGGGCTGTACGCCCGAAACGGTCGACTTGGACGCCGTCAATCGGATCCGAGATTGGTCGCTGACGCTACGACCCGCTGAGCGTTTTCCGACTGCTCAGGTTGATCAAGTTCGGGCCGCACGAGGTGCCGAGGTGTACCGAGAGTATTGTGCCGAATGTCACGACTTCGGCGCAGCACGTACCGGCCGCGTCGAGCCCATCGAGGCTATCGGAACGGATCGCAGTCGTTGGGAATCGTTCTATCCGTTGCTGGCCGAGAGAATGAACACGATAGGTACCGGCTATCCTTGGAAGTTCGAACGGTTTCGGCGCACGGAAGGCTACGCAAATGTGCCGCTTGACGACGTGTGGCTAAAGGCTCCGTATCTCCATAACGGCTCTGTGCCCACGCTCTGGGACTTACTTCTTCCGCCCAACGAGCGCCCGAAGTCGTTTGTGAGGGGCTATGACCTTTTCGATTTTGACAAGGTTGGCTTTGTGACAAATCCGTCCGACGAAGGACTTCATTACCGTTTTGATACGTCGCTACACGGCAACTCCAACTCGGGACACGAATATGGGACGCACTTACCGGAATCTCAGCGTCGGGATCTGCTCGAGTACCTCAAGCTCCGTGATAGCAATCGAGGGCAACCATGACTGACTCAACTCGTGCAATTCGATGGTTCAGCCGAATTCTGTGGCTGCGGATCTTGATCAATTGGGGATTCGCGTTACCTGCCGTTTGCTTCCCCGGAGCATTGCTGCATTTCATCGGTCAGCCGCCTGACAACTCGCATACTTGGTTGCGAAATACGGGAATGTTGCTGTTCCTGCTGTCAGCCTTCTACATTGTGGTTGCGGATGCGCCATTGAAATACCGCACCATGTCATGGGTGGCAGTGTGGGCGTCGGTTGTAGCCGGGCTTTTCTGGGTATGGTTGGGATTTCAAGAAGCGACCGACCGCTTTGTCTTATTCGCAGTTGTTGACCTCATTCTCGGGGCGAGCTTGCTATTCCTATTGCGCGCGTCAAATAGATCTAGGATCGAGCCAGATGAGGTATGGCGTCCGTCCTTGTTATCGCGCCTGTTCGCGATGTTCTTCCGGTTCGTAAATCGATTTGTTCCGTGGTTTGTCTTGCGCGTACCTCCGCAACTCGGGGCTTTCAATCTGTTGGGGCTGCGCTACGATCTTCGAGCGAAGAATCTCCACGACACGTCGCAATTGGATTCCAACGTCGAGTTCCGTCCGGAACCCTTCGATCCGGAACATCGATACAGGTTCCGTTCGCCCGATGGGGCCTTTAACGATCCGAACGATCCAGCGATGGGCTCTGCGGGGCAGCGGTTTGGGCGCAATTTTGCGCTTCGCCATGCGTGGCCCAACGAAAAGACTATGCTCACACCGAACCCGCGTGACGTGAGCAATGCGCTGCTGGGTCGACCCATCGAAGACGGCAAGCCAAAATTTCAAGCAGTACCAATCTTGAATCTGTTGGCCGCTGCCTGGATTCAATTTCAGAATCACGATTGGTTCAATCATTCCAAGGCACCGCCTGGCAGCGAAGACGACATCGAAGTTGAAGCCGCACTAGACGACCCAGAGAGCAGTTTCGTTGGTGGCATGCGAGTTCGCCGTACTCAACCAGATCCGACACGCCCCGATGGATCGGCCGGGCCACCGACTTATCTGAATACAGAGACGCATTGGTGGGACGCATCACAGGTTTATGGCAGCCATTTAGATCAACAGAAGAAGCTCCGCACCTGGTCGGATGGAAAGATGCGATTGGAAGACGACGGATTGCTGCCGACCGACCCGGAATGGCAACAACGCAATCGCGTTGACAACATGCGAATAGACTTGACTGGCTTCAACCAAAACTATTGGGTGGGGCTGAGTATGCTTCATACGCTCTTTGTGCGTGAACACAACGCGATTTGCGACGAGCTGGTACGACATGAACCATGCGATGGCGTGGGGCACAAGTGGACAGACGAAACGTTGTTTTTGACAGCGCGACTCATCAACTCTGCTGTGATCGCGAAGATTCATACAGTCGAATGGACACCAGGTATTCTCGGTCACCCTTCGCTGAAGGTATCCATGAATTCCAACTGGTGGGGACTCCTGGGCGAAGCGTTCAAACGCCGGTTCGGACGTCTCGGTGACAGCGAAGCGCTTAGTGGCATCATTGGTTCACCGCAGGAACATCACGCCGCCCCCTTTTCCATTACGGAGGAATTCACATCAGTCTATCGGCTGCACCCGCTGATTCCGGACGAAGTTGTCGTTCGTAGTGTCAATGATGGGCGTGACCTTGAGAGCTTTGACTTCAAGAACTTCCAGGGAGGACACACACGTGACGTTATGGAGCAACATTCGTTTGCTGACCTCTTCTACACGTTTCTCACCGCCAACCCTGGTGCGATTCGTCTACTCAATTTTCCGGATGCATTGCGCAAATTTGAGCGGTTTGACGAGAACGGCAATGTCGAAAAAATGGACTTGGCAGCCATTGATATCCTACGCGACCGAGAACGCGGCGTTCGTCGCTACAACGAATTCCGAGAACTGTTGCGGATGCCGAAGATCGAATCGTTCGAGGAAATGGTGGACCAAGAGCACTTTGACAATGAATGCGGCGCCGGCACGGGAAAGAGGATTGTTGACGAACTGCGTCGTCTCTACCCGGAAGGGCCCGATTCGGTGGACTTGATGGTTGGCATGTTCGCGGAGAAGTTTCCGCCGGAGTTTGGGTTCAGCGACACTGCATTTCGGATCTTCATTCTGATGGCATCGCGTCGGCTGAAGAGTGATTACTTCTTCACTGATGGGTACACCGCTGAAAACTACACCGAATGGGGGCTGAGGAGAATCGACGAAACCGGTATGGCAGATGTCATTCAGCGGCACGTGCCGGAAGTGGCTGATCTGTTTCCCAAGGACGCTAACCCGTTCGCTCCATGGAAGCGCCGAAGCTAGTCAATGGAATTGAGTGATCGATGCGAGTAATTGCGATTCCGAAAGCCAGCCTCTGGGAGAACCTCAGGTTTAATCTAAGGGTCGTGTTGCCCAACTTCCTACAAGGATTGTTTATCCGACGTCCGCGCTGGGTGGCATGGTATGCTCGCCGAAGTGGCCGCGTAGAAACAACGATAGATCGGATGCGCAAGAAATATCCCGCGCCGGCCATTCAAGTTCGGATGTTGTTCTCAAAAACCATTCTCGTGTTGGATCCCGAACTCCGGCGGAACGTGCTCGTTTATTCACCTCGAGTGTTTGCCGAACCGCGTCTGAAACGGCGTGGAATGAGTCGCTTTCAACCTCAAGCTGTCACGATCTCTAGCGGCGACGAATGGTTACGCAAGCGCGCCTTCAACGATCGAGCAGTTGGTTCGACATTGCTACAGCCCCCTTTTGATCAGGTGATCGTGAGCGCTGTGGGTGAGGTCGAGGTACCGACGGGAGAGGTAGGTTGGCAACAGTTCGACGACTTCTTCCTTCAGGTCAGCATGCGAGTTCTCTTCGGCAGGGACAGTTCTCGACCATTGTTCCGCCAACTGCGAAGTCTTATGCATCAAGCTAATCGTCCCTTTTTCAGCAAGAAGCGATCACGGGATTTCGCCTCCTTCTTGAATGGGCTCAATGACTATTGCAACGACCCGGATGCCGATTCGATCGTCGGACGCGCATTGGAATTGGGAGGCCTGCAAAAGCACGAATTGGTCGGTCAGATCCCACATTGGATGTTCGCTATGCGGGAAACTCTTTCGATCAACGTGGTCCAGACTTTAATACTGCTTGCGAATTTCCATGAGCATTTGGAGCGTGTTCATCTGGAGGTAGATGAGAATGGGGCAGTTGCTTCCATTCACGCTGCCCAGCATCTCCAGCATTGCCTGCAGGAAGGAATGCGGCTTTGGCCATCCACGCCGATGCTGACTCGCCAGGCATTACATGAACTACCTGTGCGCAGTTGCGTGGCACCGGGCGAGATACAGGTACTTTTGTTGACGGCCTTCGACCACCGCGACAACGACAGTGTTCGCGAGGCCGATCAATTTGATCCGGATCGCTGGGTCAAAAGCGATTCAGCTTGGCAATTCAATCACTTGAGCAACGGCACTCAGGCGTGCGCAGGACGAGATCTTGTCCATTTTCTCGGGAAGTCGATTCTAGCGCACTTAATTCGTGGTCACCACTGGGACTGCAAGGTGCCCATCTTCGAGCAAGGTGAGCCGCTTCCTCAGACTATTGATCCCTTTTCGTCCCGGTTTCGCGTCGAGCAGACCGTTCGGTGACGCTCTTTTACTCAGACTATCTGTTTTCCAGCCGAAACGAATCTCCATCAAGATTCCATCGAATCTGGTTTGCAGAAATCTGGCAGACCAAATGATTCAAAACGACGCGTCTTAGACGTGCCAAGTCACCTGGATCCGCGGGGCGAGCGCCGCCAGCCAAGACGAATTCATAGAGATAGCCGGGACCGCTCAGTGGATTGTTGGCTGAATCCCAATTGGGAATTCTCTCAGCGACGACGAGCCAAAGCGCCGTGTCGCTGACCTGGTCGGCGGAGGGTGATGGCTGAGGAAGGACTCTGATGCAGTCACGAAGGGCCTCCATTCGCGCAATCATCTCCTCGCTATCAACATCTGCGGTGATTGCCATGGAAACGCGTCCATCCAGCGAACTACGCGTATAGTCAGAACGGTCTCGGTTGGCGAAGTTGACAACAAGTTCGCCGCCAACCGTTTCCAGAAACGGACCAAATTCACCGTCCCAACCACGATGGGAAGAAGCATTGCCAGATTGAACAGCAGGGTGATTCGGATGAAGACCCAGTTCCACGTCGAGCATCGGCAGCGATGTTGGCGCATTCTGAATTCCAAAAGTACGAGAGGCGTCCGGCGCAGCGGCAGGCCAAAAGGAGTTCAACGCGGCACAGAGCTTTGCGTCTTCGGGGAAGGGGCTACCAAGCCCATAGACGTGATAGAACTCTCCTTGTGCATCGCCATGTTGCGAAATATCCCATCCCGGAGCGAATACGTTGGAGGCAGCATCTGGCAATTGACTTACAGCCAAGTTGCGGCGCGCAATCGCTGGAGATGCATTGGAGAGTGGAGATGGACTTACTACCGCTGTCACCGTGAGATTTACGGCGTCATTGCGGTCGAACGCCATCTGTCCATTGTTATTTGGGTCGATCAAATCCGGATGCGGCATGCGTCCGGGTTGGGAAACACCATTGATCCTTGACCGACCGGTTTGGCGGCCGTTCGACAAAGGGTCGGGGCCGCCTTGTGTAAAGTGCGAATCCAGAGTCGGAAGACGATTGTCAGCCCAGTCTTGGATATCGATTTGGTCAGTCAACGGGAGAAAGTCCGGAGCTGTCACAAGTGAATAGGCGGCATAGAATGGCAAGCGTTCCACACTACCGCTGCTGGTGGCGATGCGGACAACGATCGTTCCGTCACATGAATCGTCGACAAAATGTGCGGCTTCGTAGCCTCCACTCTGTAGTATGCCGTTGAATTCTGCTTCCGGCAGTTGATTGAGGTCTTCGATACTGCTGACGGTCCCTGTAGGATCTGTGACCCGTTGTCGAATATTGAGGTATTCCGGCGCGGCCCGACCGTTGCTTTGACCGGGGATTTGAAACGAAGTCCAAAAGCGGTTTGACGGTGCTGCACTAGGTACCGTGAATCGCACAATCTCATCCTGTCCGGTAACGTCATTCGCTTGCTTGACAATGCGAATCAAACGGTGATCGCTGGGGGTCTTCGGTACGAGTAGGCAACTCGCGCCAACTTCTTCGACTCCTACGAGCTCAGCCGAATGGCGCACATACGGTGCTTCATTGGGTCTGAGCCCTGGTGGCGCTGAAACGACGCCTGGAGTACTCGCCAAATGTGCCTTGCGCAGCTTCTCGTTGAGGTGGAACTCACGAAATTCGAAGAGGTCGGATGAGATCGTTTCGCCGATAAGGCATTCGTCGCCGGGAAACAGCTTATGAATTGGACTGATAAAGGTGCGGAAACGATCCCTTGTTGCGCTATTCAAAACGACAAACGAGTCATCCGGCCGCTTTCGTTCCGCTATGAAGATGCCATATCTGGCTGGCATGACGGCAATACCGTCGCCGCTGGCAGACAGCGGCCAAAAACTTCTGCGCCGCCGATCATAGTTCATGTCCTCCGTGCCTACCCGTGATACGCCTGTGCGCGAATATGCCATGTCGGCATGCACCATGTGGGACGCGCGAGTACCGGCGCGGTACTGATAAGCGACAACTGCAACGACTGGGTTGCTGAAGTCATCAAGTCGGCGGCCGGTAACGGCAAAGATATAGTTCTCGATAACATCAAGTTGTTCGAGAGTTGGGTAGTCTTCCTGATCATCAGACGGCATGCCGTCGCCGGTCGGATGAACATATGGGCTAGCTAATGCGTGGTACACGATGCTTCGAGCTGGCGAACCTGGCTCGATCCCGCGAGTTCCTTCCAAGGCAAAGTCTTCGAAGCCAGGTATTGTCCGATCGACGTTTGGCAGGTTGCGTCCAAGTTCTGCAGCCAGGTCATTTGCCGAGATGTCCAGTCCGTGCCGCGCAAATAGGTCGCTCCAGCCATGAGAAGCAAGCGTGTTTAAGACAGTCTTTACTTCATCGATCAACGCCATAATGGTGCTCCGCTCGATTTGTTCAAACCATGTCTGATTTCAGATTTCTTTGTGTGAGGTGACTCAACCGCTCAAGCCGCCGACTTGCTCGCGCAACGACACGTGCTGACCGTGAGAGATCAAAACTTCACCAAGACCGATGCCGGGCGGTGGTCACTGGGGTAAGTCTTCCGATCGGGCTTTGAGTTTGTGCTCCAGTCACCCGTGTTCTCGGCCAAGTAGCGAGCATGTTCAACCTTGCCACTTGATGCGTCTACTCTTAGTCCTGATGAGGCGAGAAACTGAGGGGGTATCAGGATGTGATCGAGCAGCACACGACGAAGCTGTTTGTCCAATTGGTCGAAGAAGATCGCGGAAAAGGGCTCTTCGCCGGCGAATTGCGGGTCACCCTCGACGGGCTTTTCGACGACGTTCACCATAAGACGATCGAGATGGTCTATGTCTCCTCTGACGCGGCGAAGAATATCGAGCCCGAAGAATCGTAACTCAAAGAACCCGACACCCGGGCCATCATTTAAGTCACCCATGACGATCGTGCGACCACTCACATCGGTATCAAAGGGATGGTCCTGCATGTATTCGCGAATCAGCTTTCCTTCCTGAAGGATTCTTGCTCGTTGTTCCAGTCCCTCGGCGATTGCGATCGTGCGTACTTCCGGGTCCGATGAATTGGCCTGATTTGCTTTCTGATTGAACTTCGATTTCAGATGCAAGCAGACGACTGAAAAACCGCCCTTCGTTGTGTGAAAGATCAACTCAACCGGTAACCGTGTGAACTTTTGATTGGTCTTGCTGTACGTCCCCGAGTTCTCATTGTGCTTGAGGAATGGATACCTCCAAGCTGTTGCGTCAAAGTCGATCTCATCTACGCTGGTCAGGCCGCTAAAATCACGATACGCGATGTACGGACGCTGCTGCACAATTGTTTCGCTACCGAAGACATTCCAGTTGCCACCTACGAACCCATTGAGGTAACTGCGCAGCTGGTCTTCTAACCTCGGGCCCTCTTGTATGCAAAGGATTTGTGGGTCAATCGTTTTGATCACGTTCGCAACCTTACTGGCGACATCTTGAAAGCTCGGCTTGACATTAGATTGATTGCCGTTGAACCATTGGTGCATACGTTCAATGTTCCAGGTTGTCACTTTGACAATCGGCATCGGTGTGCTCCGTGATTACAAGCTCAAGCATTTGTATCGCGTAGACGGATCTTGGCTACGACTTGGCCGTGGTCAGAACGTGTACGGGGAACGTCGTCGAAACTAGCCATTTCATCGATGATGTGGTCGTTAAAGACTTGGACGTAGTCAACTTCTCCGATTCGTTCTGGATTGCGACGATAGAATTCCTGACTAACCATAATGTGGTCTAGGGACTCGTATGATCCGTTGAAGATATGCGTGAAATATGTGTCACGGGTGCTCTCTCTCGCCTGGAGTTGCTGGGCTGTATACAGCAATACGTCCCGGAATGGTTCTTTGAGTTCTCTGCGTAGTTTGAAGAAAGGCTGTTCGCCGGCAATCATCTGAGTGGTAATCGCCAGAGTGCCGTCGTTGACGTCCCCAACTACGATGACCGGTTGTTGGTTCTGCTGGATTTCGGAGATGACCAACGACCGAAGGCCGGCCGCCTCAGCAGCACGGCGAATCAGGGAACGCACAATACCTAAAGTGCGATGAATGGGGTTAGCATCGTCTTCATCATCTAGAATTGTTGGCCGTTTGGATTTCAGATGAGTGACGAAGACGATGACCTCCAAATCGTCGCGGACGGCTATCCGGGCCTTGAGCACCGGGCGCGAAAAATTGGAAATCGGCACGCTGATTAGACCGACATGCGAGCTGTCATCAGCCAGTGCTGCTCCATCAGGCACGGTGATCTTCGCATCGGCAGGAATGTCCGTGATGGATTCGGCCTCGCCAACGATACCGAAACGGCTTGCCAGCGCGACGGCAGGCGTGCGGATCGGCTCGTCTCCCACATCTTCCTTAGTGGCCAAGACGATCGGGGTCACCTGATTGAACCGTTCGCTTTTTGAAAGCGCTTCCTTCAACGCTGCTTCATGGAACACTTCCTGGAAGCCAACGATGTCGACTTGCATCTCGTCGAGCTGTCGCCCAATCCAGGCTGTCTTCTCGACGAAGTCTTCGTGACTATAGGCAGAACCCGCCCGATAGAAATCCACTCCTTCCGAAACGAGATTGAATACGTTGAATGTACCGACGCGAAAGATGTCCATGCGATCGTCTCTATTTGCGTTGTAGGTATCGGACCGAGGTCGGCTTGCGCGGCGTCAGTTTCCGTACTTAACCCGGTGCTTTCGTCCGGCGTAGTCGACGGAATGTGTTGCCCACTCTTTTGTATCCTCAAACGACGTTGATTCGATCGGTTTAAAGTCTTTCCTCTCCGTGATGTCGGGGGGGATAAACAGGGCGCACAGCTGACCCGGCGTGACCAAGTCCGTTTCCAATTGGATTTGCTCCTCGACGCTCATCAGGCCGGGAAGCAGCTTGTTGGCCCAATCTTCCTCGACGTTTACCTGGATCGCAGTGAGGTACCATCCCTCGCCCAGGAATTCAAAGGCCGGAATGATGCCAGCTGCCTCTTCGTCGGTCGTCAAGAAGTGCGATCCGAGTCTGCCAAAGACTTCCTGATTGCCCTCGGCGACGCTGTACAGCTCATCACTTCCTGGCAAGTAGAGTAGGGTTCGTGTGAAGTATGTCTCGCCACCGGGATCTTCCTGTAAGAGTACGCGTCCCCAAGGATCGATCGTGATACTGTCTAGAGAACGGAATCGATACTTGCGACCGTCGGAATAGTCCGTGGAGTCTTCGCGAGCGTTGAGAAGAATCTCAATGGTTCCACAGGGCTCTTCGTTGTCGCCGACTGTCGCCAAGTCATCGAAGGTCAGTCGAAACAACCGACTGTTACCGTCGAAACTATCCGTCGTCCCAAAATAGAATTCCCGCTCATGCCCGACTCGTGGGTCCCAGGCACCATCCTCTGGTCGCAAAAACTGGGTAACTCCGAGTGCGATGCTGTCGCGTTGCAGTGCGATTCCGGGATTATCTTGAGCGAAGACCGGGCAACCGTCCGAATCGGTCTCTGGTGGCAGCGGAATCACCTTCGACCGGTCACCAAGATCGATCAAGCGAAATCGAGCTTTGCCAACATAAGAGTTCTGACCAAAACCGTATTCCCGGTGTTCCCATTTCACCGGGGCGTCGTTTAGGACAACCTGCACTCCGTACAATCTGCCTCCCACCAGACCTGCAGCAGCTATCTCGATGGGCAACTTGCTGTCAACAGCGTCGCCATGTGTTGTCTTCTCTCCAACATAGATGTACAGCTCGCTGGGCGGATTGTAGTGATCGTATTTGATCGCGCAGGGATCAGGCTCGACTCGCGGCTGTTCGTCAGGTCTTCCGTAAACTTGATGCGACACCGCATCATCGGGCAAGATGACAATGGTCTTTCGCTGCGAGAGTGGACAGGCCAACGCGTTTTCAAAGCTGGCTCTGCCCAAATGCGGTAGTTCGTAAGTGTAGCCTTCGCGGGGGCCCGTCAGGATGTGTGCGAAAGCCCGGCCATGTTCAAGCTTGTATCGGGTGTGCGTCTCCTCGCCGCCCAGAAAGATACGCTCTTGTGTACCATAGTGCTCGCCACTTTCATCCACGTATGACAGAGCACTTGGTGGTGGCAGATCCGCCGAGCATAGTCTCTCAATCGGGACACTTTTGCTCGTTCGGTAGACGCCGGTTGTGTGCACCCAATGATGAACGCACCGAATCTGATCGCGCCCCTGCACAACACTGATTCGCCCACGCCCTTTTTCGACGTCCCAATGCGTCGTGTCAATGGTCCACCGCGAAACAAAGGATCCGCTGCACGCATGCGAGCGGCGTTTCCCTGCGTTGTAGCGCAACTCGTGAGTGATTACCAGTTCGAAAGTGTTTTCCGTTCCCGGCTCGGCGAAAACACCAAGCCCATCCGGCACTCCAGCAAAATGGTAGTCTCCATCCGGCGCATCGGGAACCGTCAGTAGCGGATTGATGAGGATGTCTTGATGTTCGGGAGTCAGATAACGTATGTACATAACACTCCAACCAGTGCAAATCAATTTACGAAGACGAATGTGGGACCGATCGTATTGCCGTCGTTGTCCATTGGTATCTTCATTAGTCGAATCATCTGGAATTTGACCTCGTACATAAGGCCCACGGCGTCTTGGAAATGCTTCGACGGACCGTCGTCATGTGTTCTCTTCTCGTTAAACGCAGACTCGATTGCGAGCAAGAGACGTGAATACGTACGATTGAATTCTCTGAGCTCTCGTTGCGCATCTTGGGAGTATTCTTCGTTCGTTCTGTAGAACTTCGCTGGATACACAGCGTCGGGGCTAAAATCGACGGCAAGCGGCTGCCCCGTAGGATCTCGAGCAGGCGAATCATCAGGCCGATAAACCCGACCTGCAGCGATCTCGTTGAACTTGTAGAAATGAGCTAAGTCCGTAAGCTCGCCGAACTGCTCGTGGTCGCCGCTGAAAATGGAATGCCCGAATCCTTCACCTTCATCAACAATTACTTTGATGGCCTTGCGGGCAGAGTCGTAATTCGTAACCTCGACAATCTCGCCACCGCCGCTGTAGTAGTCTAGTGGGGTGACCTGAAGGTCTGGGTCACCCGTGAACAGCTTCTCTTCACCGAACTCGCGACAGAAAAAGTCCAGTTCATCTTTGATGGCGGCATAGAATTGTCCGATCGATGAGTAGTCCTCATGCTTTGGAGGCTCGTCGATCTCACGCGGGCGTTCAATCTCCATGAAGTTCTCAATCGCGTCTGGCGAAAATGGCCTCAAGAGAATCTCGATCTGCTTGTCACTACGGGGCAGAGTCGTCGGATAGCTTGGGACGAACTTGTCGTTGGCCAGAGACGGCGTGCCCCCGATAGCGTTCAAGAGATTCGCGACCAGGACCATGTGGAGCATTTCTTCGACGGCGACGCTACGAATTCGGTGTGCGGCAGGTAGATTCGTTCCTTCCTTGATCGAGTACAGCGCGCACAAATAGGGTGGAATCGTCGCATGTTCCAGAATGAGAGCTGTTTTCAAATGGTCTATTAACTCTTCCCGGTGTTGCTCTGCGGTCTCACATCGGTCAAACGGTGTTTCGATTGGGACGCGCCGTTTGTTTTTGACGGTCATTCGTGAATCTCCCATTCCGAACGTGCGGCCTAGTCGAGGTCCTTGCGGATCCGGTCTGCCGCCTTAAACGCGAGTGCAGCGGCGGTTAGCGTCGGGTTGGCCGTGCCGACGGTACAGAAGTTGCCACAGCCAACCAGAAACAGATTCTCGTGATCCCACGTGCGTTGATCCGCATCTACGACAGAATCGCTGCGCGACACACCCATTCGGTGTGTGCCGCAGCCGTGGCCCGCTCCGTGATATTCGTAGCGATTGCCGTCGTCGTCAGTGAAGCTTCCCGCCGCAATTGGATTGGGGCGTTTGTAATCGTTAGTTTCGTCGGTGACTTCGGCTTTCGCGTAGATTTGATCAGAGATCTTTTTGGCTTCGATAATCCCACGTCGACAGTAATCATCGAGCTCGTACGAGATGACCGGACGAAAGTTGCCGATTGCGTCACGGTACCTTGCGTCGATCGTCACGCGATTACTAGCGACCGGCAGCTGTTCAAATTCAAAGCCTAGGCGGAACTGTCGTGAGACCACTCGTTCGAGCTCGGATCGTAGCTCTTTTCCGAAAAGATTGTGATCGAATTGCTCCTGGCGAATGCTCTCAGGGTGATTTGTTCCATAGGCCTCTCGAAAGCCGTCGCGGTCGACAAGCGAGCGAATCGTGCTGGCGGGCGTGAGGTTTGGAAAGTCGACGCCCCAATTGCCAATCTCGATGCGAAAGGCAGCGAACGACTTGCGGAACTCTCCGTCACGAAACTGTGGAATCCCTGCGGTGGAACCGGGCCCACGGTAGCTGCCGATGGGATCTGGCATCAGGCCCCAGGTCAGCACAAACGGATGATCCATCAGGTTCCGACCGACCATATCGCTGGAGTTGGCGACGCGCGACGCCAGTAACAGCTTTGCGGTCTCGATGGCATGGGCCGCGATGACGTATCGCCGGCCGTGTGCAACGTGTTCGGTGTGTTGCGGAAGCGACGGGTCATAGTACTTCTTGTAACGGATTCCGCTGACCTTGCCTGAAGCAGAGTCGATTTCGATTTGCGAAGCAACCGCGTGCGTGATGATTTCAACTCGCTGTTGGTTATTGTCGACTGCGTTGCGAAGCGTCTTGAGAGCCGAGTACTTGGCTTGCACAGGGCAGATCGGAATACAGCTTGAGTTGCCTTGACATCGTTGGCCTCGTTCGTCCGGAAAGTCCGGTGCTCCGACCGGGCGGTAGAAGCCGTCAAGTTGCCGGCCGTATCGTGGATCAACGATGTCTCGGCGCGGAGTTGAGTTTCGTGCAGCCGGAGTGCTAGACGTCGCAAGTTGGTATGTGCGGGTATCGTCGGGAACTTCTATCGACAGACCATTAATCCGTTGGTCGAGCTCCCGATCGAGGAAGCTTGGCGGAATCCTTTCCATCGGATAGTTGTAGCCGGGTTGGAAGAGCTTGATGTCGCGGTCGAGCAACTCCTGGTCTTCGACATTCGCGGCAACGCCTAGTTCCCATTCGGCCTTCTGGTAGTAAGGCTGCAATTCATCGTATCCAATTGGCCAGTCAATTCCGTGTCCGTAGCGCGACCGCAGTTCAAAGTCTTCGGGAAGAAACCGCAGGCAAGTTCCCATCCAGTGCAGGGTGGTTCCACCGGCGAGGCGTGCGTAGTTGCTTCCGTAGTCTTGCGGTCCTCGTTGAATGTAGTACTGGCTAAACGGGGCGTTGATCGGAGCGTTGGCACTGTGCGGGAATGGGTCGGTTGGTGTCTTAAGGTTGTTTACGAAGAAGCGATTGACAAAACTCTGGAAGCCACCTCGCTCTAGTCCCACTCCCGTGCCGGCCTCAAGGATCAAGACGCTTTTGCCGCTTTCTGCCAATTGTCGCGCGATGATCGCCCCAGCTATCCCCGCCCCGACGATCACCACGTCATAGAATTTGTCAGCCATGATTGTTCCCGCCGGTTTGTTCGTCTAACGAATGGAACATTTACTGCGGACTGCTCCATTCCGCGTCATGCCCACCCAACGTTGCCTTGTCTCCCCACGAACCAAATCCAGGTGGTTTGGCGCCGCGCGGGTGAGCGCCGATGATCCGTGACCAAAGTGCCTCCTGGTAAGTGATTGCCGAGACCACTTGCTGGGGGACGGCATCCTGATCGGGACGGTGCGCGGTGTGCCACAATTCGGGAAGCGGATACCAGCTTCCCAATAGCCACATAAAGATGATGTTCTTTGCTAACGGCCCAAAGCGATCACTGTCGAAGATGTTTCTCAGCTCGGTTTCCGAATTACCGGCTTGCTCTGCCGCTGCCAACAACGCGTCAACGTGCTCCTGTCCGGCACCTTTAACGAGCTGATCGAAGTACTCTTGTCCGACGCCCGTTCCGAGCAAGTCGATGACTTCGAAGCCTGTAAGGGCAGATGACAATTCGTAGAACGCATTTAGTTGATCGATATTCGGCTCATTCATTACTAACGATCTCCGATTGCCCGATGTTACGCTCAACAACTAGTCGTCGTCGCTCAACACTCGGACCGAGGTCATAATTAGCCAGTGATCCGAGAACCTTTGGTTATGCCTACGCCGATCGGCCGGGCGAAGAATGTATTGTTCGCTGAATCTGAATTCAGTCTCCTCGGGCACTAGGATGCGGTCGAAGGGTGCAAAGCGTTCACTGTTGTTGAAGAAGCCGCGAAAAGTATTGGAGTCCGACGCATTCAGGTCCTTGAATCCCGCGTTGGCGTAAGCCTGCAACGCGGCCTCGTCGTTTTTCCTAGCGTTTGTGTCACCGATCAGAATGATATCTTCGTCATCGAAGTGTTCGCGTACGTTGTCCAGTTTCTCCACCAAAGCATTCGCTTCTAGCTCGCGAACTGCGGCTGTTGATCCGTTTACGTCGCCGCTGTTGGACTTCATGTGCAGTGAGACCACGACGAAGTCCGTCATTTGGTCCGATGTCTTGAACTTGACGGCGTAAGGGGTCCGTTTCCAGGCTTCATCGTTTCCGCCGTAATCGACTTCGATCATCAGCGGGGCCGCAACCATCGTCACATTGTCGCTATTCCACGCAACTCCAACGTGTTGGTTGCGTGTCACTCCTTCACGTTCCGGATGCAGGACGTATCGCCAGTCCTGCCCACTGTTTTCATTGAGCCTGCGGAATGCTTCATCCAACTTCACGTTGGTGATCCGATCTGCATCATTATCGGTATCGTGGATCTCTTGTAGTGCCAAGACATTGATGCCTGCCAACTGAATGTGCTGCGCGAGCGCAACCGCATTTTGTGCCGACGTGTCACTGAGATGGCGAATGTTCCAGCTTCCGATCCGAACGAAGTCATCTGCACTGGATGCGGGTAGGAAACAGGTCAAACCAAGCACAACGGCACAAGCAATCCGTCCCATTCAGATCTCTCCCAGGTGACACGGCCGGTATGACGCGATGGCTTGGTGACGCTATGGCGAGTCACCAAGTGGGTTCAGGTCGTCGACGAATGCGAGAAGATCGGCCATCGTGTAGTGCATCTTGCTGCTCTTCTGTAGTCTTGTGTCGGGTTTCCAATCGGGCGTATTGAACAGTGACGTTTTACTCGCCTGAATGAGCGCATGAAACGTTTCCACAACGATGCGACTACCAACGGTACCCAGCCGCTCGCCATTGTGGTGCACTTCTGCTTCTCGAAGCACGTAGTACCAAAGTGGGGTCTGCGTATCGAAACCGTGGTTCTGCAAGATATCGGCATGGTTGGGTTGCCGTACCTCACTCGCGGTCAGTGGCGTTTCATTCATCGCTTGCGCTACGTCCTGCCCAGTTGGGAGCCCCAGTAGTCGGCCACGCAGTAGGTTGCGCACCGCCAGCGATTCCAATACCGGTCCCTTGCCAAAGTGCTCAGGAAGCCTGGTAAGAATCGGCGCCATTCGAGTGTCGATGCGATTGGCATTATTGAATGCCGGATGGTTGTCCACGCCCGGGATATCGCTGAAGTCGTGAAAGCGAGTCCAATCGATGGGCCAGTTGCTTGCCACTGTGGGTAAACCGCGAAGGTCACCAGAGACACGACTAAATCGGAATATTTCGTCGAAGTCCGTGAATTCAAAAACGCGATTCCATGTGTATGTCTGCCTAACCATCGGATGGCCAAGACGGTACGCGGCCACGGAAAACTCAACGGGCATGCACAGCTGTTTGGAGGTGTCTGTCCAGAAAAAACTACGCCCGTTGTCTCTCACGACATCGTTGTACACAGCGGGGTCGGAGATTCTTGGTAAGAAATCGTGAAGCAGGACGGACTGGTAATGGAGCGTCGCCAGCTCGCGTGCCTCTTTGAAACCAACACCCAGCGAATCAACGATCTTGTTATGGAATTTGATGAATGCAAGGTGAGTCTGGGCGACGGCGAGATTCTCGTCATTTCGGCCATCGCCGATGATCGCTCGGCGATCGTTTTCCGGTTCACCTGAAGGCGGCATTCGCGGTAAATCATTTGGCAGCTCTTCATGGGCCGCACCGCCTCCAAACGGGGCAGGTGAAGTATTGCCCACCCTCAGATGAATGTTGTCATCGAGGTAGATACGACTCAGCGCCGGAACTTCGTCCTTCTTTTCCGGTCCTCTAAAATAGACGTTGTCGAGGTCAAGAGTTGGCGTCCGCTCGTTCTCCAGCACGGACACATCGTCCACAACCGAGCCCGTCAGATCGGAACTGGCATCTGCAGTTATGTCGTGATCGATGAATTGGCCGAGGTAAGTGAATCCTGCGGGTACGTTCGGATGCTCGTGACCCTGCCCGATTTCCTCCATACGAAATCCAAGTTCTTCCAGTCCATCCTTCTGCGGTCGAGACTTTTCGAGATTGGGAAACATGCGGCAAAAGCGTTTCACGAATCGCGCCGGTGGCTCCTGTGGTGTGATTTCGTCGGCCAGAATGTCGTCGCCAACGAAATCTTCACCTTCAATCACCACGGGCGTTGTACCGTGACCGGAAGGGTTTCCGTTTCCGTTTGCCATGATCTGTCTCCAATCTTCGGGCGGCGCCGCCACGACTCAACAGTGGTGAAAAACGACCATCTCGTTCAGCCGACTCAAGTCTGGACGAGTCCGGAACCTACGCCATTAAGCTTCAATATTTCCTATGGACGTGCATTCCGTCGACAACGTCGCGCCGGGCGGACAGCTGCAGTAACCGTTTCCTCAAAGTCGCAAGACGCATCGAAACGCCAAGAAATCGCGATTATCTCGGGCTAATCTGAGCGTGAGTCAAAAAGTGGAGGGAAGAAGGTGAGAGGTTGAGAATAACCAAGCCGTCAAAGTGCTTACTTGAAAACCCTCTCTTGAAATTGAAATCCGACTGATTCCCATCGTGTTTGACCTCGCGCATTCCAATGAAGGTGTCATAACTCAATTCTTCGACCGAGCGAGGCTGACTTCGCAAGAGTTGGACTTTCTCGGCGATTAGCTCACCCGGAAGTCCCTCGTGGAAGAGCCGAAATTGTGAGATGCATGATTAGCGGAGTTCACCTTGAGTTGTCCACCAAGTTGTGACCTAGCATGGCTTCGGCTTCTTCGCGGATCAACTTGACAGGCTAGTGCGTGAATGACTCGGTACGGTTAAGACTAATTCCGCCCGCTCGAACAGTCGTTTTTACTTTCATTTGAGTTCTCCTTCACTTCATTGGTTAGTCTTCTGTGAACAATTCTCTTTCGTCGCCGGCGGATGTGTGCAGATTTCGCAACGATTCCACCGAACTCCACCGGCCCTTACGTTGGTCTTGGTCTTCATGTTTTCTTCTGCCTAATGTTTTCCTTTGAGTCGACGGTAAGGAGACGACCGCAAAACGCCGGTGGCAGCCTTAACGAAAACTCAAAGAAATCTGAGATTCTTCGTTTGTCTCGAGCTCAAGTGGCCAATCGTCGGGTCGCTAACTTGAACCGAGACGCGCCCAAAATGCACCGACTTGAAGTCTTCCGATTCAGGGTTCTGCATCGAAGCTGCGCAGTCGATGAACGCCAGCTGATTTTCGCTGAGTTCCTGGAACAGTCGCACAAATTCCGTCGTTTTTCGAACCGCGAAACGATGCACGTAAGGCTGCATCCGTGGCCAGAATCGTCTAGAATCGAGCCCACGCTCATCGGGTACTTCGGCCACGTGGACAAGGTGTCGAACGCGTCACCGGAGCGGTTCTTAACATCGACATGCATTGCGATGTGAGCAGTTTGGAATGGCGTCTGCATCCCGGCAATCGAAATCGGTTTTCGTGTGCACTTGTGGGATTCTCTTTGCCTTCTCGACTTCGCTGATACATGCCGATCATACGCACTGGTCCTTGCACCCGCCGACCAGCTACGCGCCCCCGCCGAAGCAAACACTGCGACATGCAAATCGTATTCGCAACGAGGTCGATCAGTTTATTCTCCGGAGACTCGAACAGGCCAAACTTGACTTCGCCCCCGAAGCCACTCGACGAACTCTGATTCGCCGGATCTACTTCGATCTGCTTGGCCTGCCGCCGACTCCGGAGCAGATCGCGCAGTTCGTGGAGGACCCGTCGCCTAACGCATGGGCGAATTTGATCGACTCGTTACTGGGTTCAAAGCACTACGGAGAGCGTTGGGGTAGGCACTGGCTGGATGTCGTTCGCTACGCGGACAGCGGCGGCTATGAGACGGATATCTACTACCGTAATGCGTGGCGGTATCGGGATTACGTCGTCAAGAGCTTTAATGATGACAAGCCGTACGACGTGTTTCTCCAGGAACAGATTGCGGGTGACGAACTGTGGCCCGACAATCTTGATCTTGACCCGCGTCACGTCTATGAGGTTTCCGAAGAGAAGCAGCGCCATTTGGAGGCTCGTACTGGCACCGGTCTGTATGCGATTGGGCCTCGCATTCACGAGTCGGGATTAGACGCCAAACGGCTTTCCTACGAAACACTGACAGATTGGGTCGACACCACCGCGTCGGTCTTTATGGGAGTCACTCTGGCGTGCGCACGCTGTCACGATCACAAATTCGATCCCTTTACGCAGAACGACTACTTCGCGATGCAGGCGATCTTCGCTTCCGCACGCGAGGTTGAGTTGCCGTTATGGAATGCGATGGGCGAGGCTGATTGGCGGCAGAGCTATCCTCGCGTTCTTGCGGTTCAGGAAGCTCGAATTGCCTACCAAATGTTTCTCGAAGAAACGAAAGGAAAGGAGCTAAGCGACGAGCAGCAACGGCGAAAGCAAGAGCTGTTCGCGGCCATCAGTAACGCAGTCCTCAAACTACCGACTTCGACCGCCGGTCAAGCCACGATTCCCTACGACGGACTGATGCACGTCCCCAGCGTTAGTGTTCTTGGTCGGCAACATCCGGAACTGATTAAACCCGTGCATTTGTTGGAGCGAGGTGAACTACAACAGCCACGCCAAGTGATTCCCCCCGCGCTGCCCGCGTCCCTGGTAGGGGTGACGAAGTGTTCGCCAGTATTGCCCCGGCCCTTCGGGGCGCGGAAGAAACTGGCGCTTTGGCTAAGTAGAAAGGACCATCCGCTCACCGCGCGCGTCATCGTCAACCGCATATGGCAATGGCACTTCGGGCGCGGCATCGTCCAAACACCAAACGACTTTGGCCTCATGGGTGAACCGCCCACGCATCCGGAGCTGCTCGATTGGCTAGCGGTTCGGTTCATGAACGATGGCTGGCGCGTCAAGGCTTTGCATCGGCTGATCCTAAATTCAGCGACCTACCGGCAGAGCAGTGGCTTCGTATCAGACCAACACCTGTTGATTGACCCGGAGAACAAGCTGCTGTGGCGTGCCAACCGCAGACGCCTGGAAGCCGAGGCATTATGGGATGCCGTGCACTCGGTGGGTGGCACTATCAACCTGCAGATGGGAGGTCGTCCGGTGATGCCGCCACTCAACGAAGATGAACTGGCGTCGCTGCGCGACCGATGGCACTGGGTGACGTCCGCCGATCCGAACCAGCACACGCGTCGCGGTTTGTACGTCTTGGTGCGGCGCAACTTTAAGTTCCCGATGTTCGAAGTATTCGATGCTCCGCTCACCGCCGTGAGTTGTCCGACGCGGAACGTAACGACCGTGGCGTCGCAAGCCTTATGGGGGTTGAATAGCCCGTCTGTTTTCGAACAAGCCAAACACTTTGCGGGGCGCGTTCGGAAGGAAGCCGATGCGGAGGAAAGAGAGCGTGTCCAGCGAGCGTGGCAGCTTGCTCTGGGACGCTCTCCGGACGACGATGAGCTTGCGTCCGCACTGGAGCTCATCGAAAAACTTGGTGAAAACTCCCCACAGGAGCAGGCGTGGACGAAGTTCTGTTTGACGCTGTTCAACCTTTCTGAGTTCGCCTTTGTGGATTGACCGTCGACAAGGGTCGGCGTGGGCGTCGCATGATCAGTCAGTTTTAGCCCCTGCCATCAATTGAATGCCGAGGAGCCATGTTCATTCCAACGCGACGCCAGTTCCTGCAACGTACAAGTCTCGGCTTCGGCGCGCTCGCCCTTGCTGATCTCATGCGTCACGAGAGCGTTGCGGATGCGCCCGAGTCGCAGCGGCAGGGCACGCCCTCGACCAAGCCCAGCGCCAGGCACGTGATCTTTCTCTTTATGCAGGGTGGCCCCAGCCACCTGGAAACGTTCGACAACAAACCGCTACTGGCCAAATACGACGGCAAAGTCCTGCCAAAGGAACTGCAGGACATTGACCTTGCCCAAATCAATGCCGCCGATTCGCCGGTGATGGCTCCGCAGTTTTTGTTTCGCAGGTTTGGCCAGAGCGGTCAGGAAATCTCCAGCCTGTTCCCGCATCTCAGCCAGCACGCGGACAAACTGGCGATCGTCCGTTCGGTGTACCACGATCTCTTCATTCACGGTCCCGCCATGGTCATGATGCATTCCGGGACGAGTTTGCTGGGCCATCCCAGCATCGGTGCCTGGGTGACCTACGGACTGGGATGCGAAAGCGACAACCTACCCGCCTACGTCGCGATGACGGACAGCATGTTTCGCAACGGCGCTTCGATGTACAGTTCTGGGTTTCTTCCTGCGGTCTATCAGGGAACGGACATGCGAGTCGACGGTGTGCCCATCCAGAACCTCACGCGCCCACCGGGGATCACCGCGGCGGAACAGGAGATGTTGCTTCGCCAGATCAACGCGTGGAATCAAAAGCACTTGGAGTCGCGGCCGGGAGACAGTCGACTCGAAGCGCGAATCGCGAACTACGAACTGGCCTTCCGCATGCAGGCATCTGCTCCAGAGCTGATCGACTTCTCGCGAGAAACAGAAGAGACTAAACAGCTTTACGGAATTGGCGTTGGTGCGTCCGACCGCTTCGGCAAGATGTGTCTGTTGTCGCGACGAATGGTGGAACGAGGCGTGCGGTTCGTACACCTTATTTCGGGAGGCTGGGATGCTCACGGTGATTGTAAAGGCAACCACCGTTCTCAGGCCGATAAAGTCGACAAGCCCATCTCAGGCTTGATCGCCGACCTTGATCGCAGGGGGTTGCTGGACCACACGCTTCTGGTCTGGGTGGGTGAGTTCGGACGCACTCCCGTCAGGCAGGGTGTCAACGGCCGGGATCACCATCCGTATGGGTTCAGCGCTTGGCTGGCTGGTGGCGGAGTTTCCGGCGGCAAGACCATCGGAAAGACGGATGAGTTTGGCCTGCATGCGATCGAGGATAAGGTTCACGTGAATGATCTTCACGCCACGATGCTTGGTCTGTTGGGGATCGATCACGAAGAACTCACGTATTTTTTTGAAGGCCGGGAAAGACGCTTGACGGATGTCGGCGGGTACAACAACCTCACCGATCGCCTGCGACGGGCGTGAGTACGCAACGTATGTTCAACTTGAGTATCGCCTACGGTCAATGCGCGCCTCTGGCAGGCCGATCACCAAAATCTTCATGCTTGAGGGTTCGGGTATCCACAGGAACGGGCTGTTTGGATCATACCTGTCCAGGCCACCGTCAGGGAGCATTGATCCGCTAATACTCTCAGTCGCGTTAGTGATGTCGTGAAAACTCAAACCTGGCGCGAGGATGTTGCCGAAGTCGATTGCCTCAATGCCTTCCGGATCCAATTTAAACAGCTTGTCGCTGGTACAAACATCAAATAGGCCTGGAAGCGTGCCCTCAACGAGATTGTCGCAATTGAACAGCCCATCCGTTTTGTGTTCCCACGTCGTGATTTTCTCTCCTCCAGCGGTCACGGAGTAGTTGCCATTCGAGACGTCATACACGAGCCACACCGCGCCTGGGCCACCAACACCATTGCCAGGAGTGAAGTTCTGGCCATGAGACGGGGAAGCCAGCAGACTAGCGACAGTCACAAACGGAAGAACAGCAAAATGAAGCTTTTGCATGTCAATGTCTCCTTCTAAATCACACGATCTAGATACAAGGTGCCCATCATGAACGCAGATTCATTGATGGTCGTGTGGGCTACAGAAGCCAATATTCACACTGAACGTCAGACGTTCTGGTGAACTCAAGCCGGATAGAAATCACTGGCAACCCGTGAAGAAGGATACGCCGCACTGCGCAACGTAAACGGCTGACGATCCGATTGCAAGCGATTGCCAAGGACATGGCGGTAACCCGAAAAGGACGTCACTGTCGATTCCTCATGGATTGGAACGCGACCGAGACGTGCGCCGCGTCCCTCAGTAAGTCCAGTAGCAACGTCGACGGTGTTGATATGCGAGGCCGATCGGGAGGCGAGGCGGCGAGGCTCCTGCCGAGCCGCGATGCGGGTTTGGTGGGGCCATTCCTCTTTCTCGACGAGGCCCAATCGAACTGGGCTCCAGCGTACGTATTCGTACTTCTCCTCATATCGTTCCGCGCTTCGGATGCGCATGTCCCAGTGATCGGTTTGCCAAAGACGCTTGGGATTCCGACTAGATGCGTTATCCAAGGTCGAGTTTGCCGCCACGTTGCTTGAAGAGCCGGATGATTCGTTCTTCGCCCTTCTTTCGCCTTTGTCGGCCAGTACGGGACAGTGTTTGGCGTGCCATCGGACGCTTCAAGCTCTGAGGTGAGGCATATTGGGAACAACTATATGTTGCTCCAACTGCTCACTACGGCGAGAATGATGTTGATGTCCGTCCGTCGTCCAAGGGGTAACGTTAACCATCGCATTTTGAGAAGCTCAATAGCGCATGCCAGCAGATCCCAATAATCCGGAAGTCCTGACATCCGTGCGCACCGATGTGGAAGCAGCCGCCATCGTCGGTGCGCTGGCAGCGCTTGGCATTGAGGCGTCAACTACCGGCGGCTACACGGCTGGTTTTCGCGCCGAAGCTCCGGGCTGCGTCAATGTTATCGTCAAGTACGCGGACCTACATCGTGCGAAAAACGCACTTGCTAAAATCAAGCAGGACCAACCCGGTGTCGATTGGTCGCAAGTAGATGTTGGGGAACCCGAAGAATGACAGGCGCCGCTAACAGCGCACGTCTCACCGCTCGTGAAAGCCGCTAATTCTCTGCTTCTGCTCGTGCACTCCATGCAATCGCTCGAGAAAGATATGGAGGGTTGCCTCGTCGTCCACGGGACGTCCGATAATAGCCCAGCGATTCATCGCTGGGTAATCTGGATCACAAAGCAGCGCCGGCGAATGATCTCAGCGCCGCTGCGTGACCGCCGCCGTGCGCAAGATTTTATCCGAGAATGACTTTGCTCCCTTGATTTAGGCGGATGGGTTTGCCATGTACCTTCGGCTCAACCCAATACTTCCTGTCCTCCGTTTCGCAGTCCTCAAGAATCCTGTATTCGGAACTTGGAGTCTGGCAAGTTTGTGCCGGCAACTCGACAATTGTTGAATTAGGACCGATGTTGTAAACATCACAAAGTCGAAGGCATCCGATGCCGTGCTCGACCTCGGCCAGTAGCGTTGCTTGGGCGATCTTCTTGTCACTTGAGAGACTCGAAAGTTCAGCTTTCAAGTTCTTTGCCCAATCCTTAAGTCTGTCAATTACATTTTCCATGGCATTCCTAACGACCTTGAGGAGCGACACGCCCGTGACTGGCGAGTTTCCTGGCGGAAACTCACATGGCGTTTAGATGGCCCTGCTGATTTGCTGTTTGCGGCTTTGCCTCACCAAGCAGGTGCTCGAACAAACGCAGCCCGGGATGGAAGTTCGATTGATTCGTCTTTTCTGTTCGGTTTGTCGCTGCTTCGGATAGCGAGCTTGAAAAGTCCTTGATCTACCTCGCACCGTGAAATCTTAGAGAGGTTGACGAGACGCGGTTCGGCGGTGGGCGTTTCACTGTCACGCCTACACTTGCTCCCCGCTCGTCTCAATCGTTACTCAAGATCGGCCTCTGCCGGTTTCGAGAATGATCGATGCTTTTGGTAGGCGTGTAAGCAGGTGAAAAACAAGACGGCCGCAACGATGCCCCAAACGAAGAGGTTGCCTTCCTTGAGGTCATTGATGAAGTTGGTCAGGTTTACCCGCGTTGCGGCAAACATCATCGGTAAGGCCCTTCTCAACAAAGAAGTAGGGAGATTCAGTTAAGCATACGTCCCAGTTTCGCTGCGGCAAGCGTGCCCTCAACTCAGCGGACGATGGATCAGGAATGAACGCACATTTCAGAGTCTAACGCCGAATCTCAGCTCGACCGGTTGTGATGGGAGGGGCGAGGCTCCTGCCGAGCCGAGGGCGTTTTGCGGCTCGGCCGGAGCCTCGCCCTCCCGTCTGCGTCACGCCACTCAGAGCTTTATCCCTCAGCACACGGATACGACGAACTCGGACGTTCGCGCATCCATCCCACCACGAGCGGTCTCTCCTTCGAGTCGGTAGCGGGTCGTGTCGAAGGTGCGTTGCGGGGAACCCTCGTCCACTTGTGTTGCTACGGTCGCATCAATGATGGAAGCCGCGCCTCTGTTGTGGGAATCTGAATGAACGGGCCGACGGTTTCGTCCTTGAGGAGGTTGTGGAGCACAGATATGGCAATGACCATCACGCCGCGTATCCCAAACGGCTAAAGGCTCCGCCAAATAGCTCCTGTACCTGTTGTCGTTGATCGTCTGTCACTTTGCCTTGCATATAGTCTGATCCGCGGCGCCAAACCACCTTAGTCTTGTCTGCCAATTGGAAGCTCACCAATTCGCGTTGAACTGTAGCCGCGCGTTCTGCGTCATAGTTTGCGCCAAGATGTTCAACGATTCGTTTGAATTGGTTATCTGTGTCCGACAACATGTCTTCAAACCGTATCGTGAGGACAGGCGCATGCGTTCGCGCTCGGTCTAACCAAAAGTGAGTGTGCTCAACCCAGGTTCCCATATGATCGCGTGTCGGCAGAAATCCCACGTTGTCAAGGAAGTAATCCAGTTGTTTGCCAAGATCGCCCGCGGCTTCGAGGTCCGCAAAGGAACGGACGCGGTGGTCAAAGAAACACGCTGATTGGTTACGGCGGTAGTAGTAATTCACACCCGATGCAAACACGTCGATCGGATGACGAACCAAATGAATAATGCCGACGCAGGAGATGTCCAAGTTGATTGGATATGACTTAGCGTGCGTCTTTACCATCCAGGTATCTCGTCCGCGCATGTTGATCGGCTTTCGCTCCGAGAGATAGTCGAACTCAAGCAACGGTCTGTTGTAATTGGCGTTATGCAATACGCTCGGACCGCCTGGTGCGTCGGGGTCGCTTACTCCTGCTAGAAAACCGGAGAGAAAGGTGCGCACCCAAGTGCTCCCGCTACGTGGATACGAGGCAATGAGGAAGGCACTTGGTCTGCTAGACATCTACAGGGCTCCGACGCTAGTACGTATACCGATTCCTTTACCGAGTTTCTCTACCGACATCGGCATCGATGACCGATAGCTTGAATGTTTGATGATTGAGCGACCCTTATTGTTGATTCCGAATAGGCGAAGTGGGCAATTGCCGAGGGGTCGGCTCTCCCGTCAGGATTGGCTAGCGCGGAATGCATCGCCATCACTGCCAGATGATTCGAGCTATCGTGGAGCAGATCTCGATCGGATCTTCCTGGCCTCCATGGGACGACGATCAACGGCCAACCGGGACCATCTGTCGTGGCCAACGCTCCACGGCGATTGAAGATGAAATTGAAAAGTGGAGACGGTGCTGTGACGCTTAGCGATCTTGTCTGGCTTGACAGCAGCCGATTGAGATTAGAATCCATCCAATTACAGCAAGTATACCAGCGTGCGGTTCCGGCACCGCCGCAGCTGCCGGAAGTGGTCCTTGTTCGTAGCCACCGTCGGCAAAGGCTACCACCAGGTCCCCGCTACTGAACATGGCATCCGCGTTCCAGTCGCCCTCTCCCCAACCGGCCGATTGATCGGTTTCGTACTTACCGGCTGCGAACACCGTGACGAGGTCCCCTGAGTTGAATTCGCCGTCGAGATTGGCGTCGCCGAACCAGGTGTTCTTCAGATCCTTGACCCACACGTTCAAGTCATCCGCATTGACGGCAGCGTCATTGTTCACGTCGTACGATCCATCGTTGGTTCCACGGACAATTTCCGCAATCAATCCATCAACGTCCGCGACATCCAAGTCACCGTCGCCATCAAAGTCACCCGGATCTGCTCCACCAAAGAGTGCGTAGGCGACACTTGCATCCAACAATGCGAGTCCTGATTCGCTATAATCATCGCCGAACCCTGCGTCGTGAGAGAAGATCGAAATCACTCGTCGCGGCGATGGAGAGCCGTTTAGGCCCTCGGCTCCAGGCTCAAGAACTGCAATCACCGGCGCATCCAGATGCGCCGCAATCACGTCCGTGCCTTCGGCCAGCGGATCTCCGATCTGCGTGATGCCTTGAAAGGCTTCATAGATCTCAACCTCGCCCGACAGACCCGCTGCCAACGGATGGTCAGGTTCCAGGATTTCTAGTATCTCACCATCAGAACGACCGCCGGCTGCGCTGAGTCCCAGATCGTCGAACAAGGCGTCTTCATAGGTAATGATCGGGCGCGAATCAACGATGTGAGGAGCACCTCCGTCCCCGCCGAACGAGGCATCCATATCTGCCCCACCAAACCAGACGTCACCTTCAAAGTCGAAGAACTCGATCTCTGGAAAGACGTTTTCGGCGTCACTCAGATCCCAGAACGTCGCGTTGGCGCCGCCTTGACCTTCCGTGATGTATCCAATCTGTTCGGCACCTCCTTCGAAATTCTCTGTGCCAATGACAGTACCTCCGGAGCCGGTGACTCGAATGTCGTCGAATCCCAACTGCTCGCCCGTGGCGGTACTAAAGGCATTGATTTGCAAGCGGAGTGTATCGATGCTGTCGCTGATGGGAATCTGAAGATCTTCGAAGAACTCGCTGAGTATCTGACCGCTGATCGTATCTTCCAAGTCACCGCCGAAAGGTTGGAAGTCGGCGATCTGTGTGTCGTAGTCGCCGTTGCCGTTTGTATCGAGGCTCAACGTCAGGAAGTCGATCCCCTCGTCCCAGCCGGTCGGGCGAGCGGCGAGTGACAAGCTCAACCGCACATCTGTTTGACCGCTCAAGTCGACTGGATTGAGCGTCAGTAATCGCTTCACAGCGCCTCCGCCACCGGCGGCAAAGTCAGCGCTGGAAACGTCATTGGAAACAATAAACAGCTCGACATCTTCTGCTTCCGAGTTGCTATAGGTCTGTGGTAGCAGAGTGACGCTGTGCCCCTGACTTTCAAGGCGATCGACCCAAAAGATGTCGAACTCTTTGTCCAGCTGCCCGTCGCCAGTGACGAATCCAACCTCAGCAGCTCGCCCCGTGGATGTCACACTGATCAAAAGTCCCAGGTACCAGACGATCGCGACGATTCGACAGAGATGCATCGAGAGCATTTCCACCCCCCATTTCAACAGTACGCTACGTTGCCGCTGCGCGAACTCACAGATGACGAACATCGATTTGTATTGGATCTCACGCCGCTATCGCTGTCCAGCAAAACTCCGCGCGAGACGCTCCCGTCGCTGGCGGACTGCCGTCGCAACGTAAAAGGGGTCAGGCTTCTTAAACTCGTTCCCCATGAAAAGAAGCCTGACCCTTTTTCTTCAAGCCGGCTACTCCAGCACCGTAAAAGGGGTCAGGCTTCTTAAACTCGCTCACCACGAAAAGAAGCCTGACCCCTTTTCTTGTTCAGCGGCGGCGATAGCCCAACAGGCTGGCTACGGCCAGCAACCCCAACAGGCATGCCGAAGGTTCCGGGACGGCCTCACCCGCCGGCCGAGGTCCCAGTTCGTAACCGCCGTCGGTGAACGCAACGACAAGATCGCTTGAATTGAACTCGGCGTCGCCGTTCCAATCTCCCGTGGCCCAGACTGAATTCTGGACGAGGTTGTCCTCGTACTCGCCTGCCGAGAAGATTGCGACCAAGTCAGCCGAGTTAAACTCCAGATCCAGATTCGCGTCGCCGAACCATGTGACCTTCAAGTCGCGTACCCAGATCTCGTGGTCCGTCTGATTGACGAGCCCATCGGCGTTCAGATCAAAGAACGCTTCGTTGTCGCCAGCCCGCATCGCGCCCGACAACAGATCGATGTCGACGTCCGTCAACTCACCGTCGAGGTCAAAGTCTCCGGGCAAACCAGGAAGGCCACCGTCATTGAAGAAGGCGTCCATTTCCTCTTGTGAATAAACTTGCAGTAATTCGTTGCTCGTACTGAACAGAAACGCGTCAATCACACCGTAGGCCTCACGCGATACAATTTCAAAGTCCAACACGGTGCCGACCTGCGCCTCGGACACTTCGTAGGCGATTGCATGCCCGTTGGGCCCAAGAGCCTGATTGAATTCATCCATGTCCGTCGCCTCGGACAACCAGAACCAGCTAAACTGACCTTCAAAAAACTGTTCTTCCGTCAAGCTGTGTTGCGAGACTTCGCCTTTGTCGACGACATTCGCGTGCAACGAAATATTGCCATCAATGTATCCATCACGGTCGCTGTCGCCTTCCTTCTCTTCGCCGAATATATCGGTACCCTCAAATCCTAACCAGTCATCGCGTGCATTGAGGTCAAAGTCGGGCGGCAGGTAGAACGAATCTTCGTTTAAGTAATCCGGGTTGTCGTCGCGATTGTATACCGACCAACTTGTGTACAAGTAATACGTGCCCGGATGCTCGAACTGTACTTTCCATCTCGCCGCGCCGTTGCCGCTCAGCTCCCTCATGATCCCCGCGCCACCCGAGGCGTCTGTGTCCTCGGGCAGAATGTCAAAGTCGCCATCGATTGGGGCGATACTCACGAGCGGATCATCCTTGTCCACGATCACCCAGCCAGATCCCTCCTGTTCGGCTGGGTCGCCGTCATTCAATTCGTACGCATCTTCACCTTCTACCATTAGGAACGCCGATCCGTCGGGAAGGCGGTCGCCAGGCTGCTGCACGTTTACGGTCTGCCCGTCCGCTGTTCCAAGCGCCGCAATGCATAGGCCCAACCCAGTAACGAACCGCACCAGGAAATAGAAATCTACTTTCAACGTCATGGTGGTCTTCTCCAAACTCAGACTCATTGTGACTTAGCGATAACACTATCGGAATGAACATCCCTCTCAGATGCGATGGCGACGGGATGGATTGTATCCATAAAAGATAAGCGGACGCCACAACATTCTCATGCGCAGACTTGGCGCTGTCTCCGACTCTGCTTGCGCGACGACTTCCGGCGCCGCGTAACGGTTAATCGAGTTGCTTGCCGTATTCATTCGTCGGATCGCGGTACATGGTATGGATGTGATCGAGAGGATTGCCTCCTAGATCCTGACATGCGTACTCGATCATCAACGACGGTCCCTGTATCGCATAAGACACGTCGCTCCCTTTTTCGCGTGAGCCGTTCCAGGCAAACTACGTTTTGTCGATCTCGGATTCGACCTGATTCAGACGTTTTGCAGCCTGTTTGGGTGGTAGATGGGCCACAATGTAGCTTCGACATCGACGCCGCGCGGCGCGACCTCACTACTAAGGCGCAGGCTCAGCTAGAATGGGGGGTAAGTTCGACACTTGGATTGAGAGTTCATTGATCAGGCAGCTGGACTACATGAAGTCAATTCCATTGGTAACTGCATTCGCATTGATCGCCCACACGATCGTCTTCGCACAAGAAGTCGACACACTTCCTCGACTCGTCAACGATCAGGCCCCGACTAACTTCGTCGAGATGTGGGCTGGATTTGACGCACGCGCCGCCCCGCTCGAAGTCGAGACACTCAAGCAGTGGGAAGAGGATGACGTCGTATTTCGCGTTGTTCGGTTTCGAATCGGCATTTTCAAAGGCACGAAAGCCAAACTTGCCGCAGTCTATGGTTTTCCAAAACATGTGTTGGACGGCGGCGAAAAGCTACCCGGGCTCGTTCAGATTCACGGCGGAGGGCAATACGCCGACTTCAACGCATGTCGCACAAATGCGAAACGCGGCTATGCAACGGTCTCAATTGCATGGGCCGGTCGGATTAACGCGCCCGAATATCGCGTCGGTCCCGCGGAAGTGAAACTCTTCTGGGATGGCAAGACCGACCATCCCGGATACAGGTTGACGACGGATTGGGGGGCCTTAGACGGCTATCATGCTCCGGCTCGTAATTCAGGGAATTCGTTCCCAAGCGCTCAGCCTGCGACGTGGACACTGGATGCAATCGAGTCTCCCCGAAACAGCGGATGGTTTCTTTGCGCGCTCGCAGCCCGCCGAGCACTCACGTTTCTGGAGCAACAATCGGAAGTTGACGCGCAAAAGCTCGGTGTCTATGGGCACTCGATGGGAGGCAAGTTGACCGTGATGGCGGCGGTCGACCCTCGGGTGAAAGCGGCGGCTCCGTCATGCGGAGGCATCAGTGATCGCGACAATAAGAGTGCTCTGTATCGGTCGACGCTAGGTGACGACGTCAGCTTGCGGCAGGTTTCATGTCCCATGATGTTTCTCAGTCCCGCGAATGACTTTCACGGACGGATCGGAGACTTGCCTGCGGCGATACGAGAAATCAAAAGCCGGCAGTGGCGAGTCACCTGCTCGCCGCACCGCAGCCACCAGGATACGGCCGAGTATGAAGTCGCCACACAGTTATGGTTCGATCAACATCTGAAGAACGCGTTTACGTTTCCAGTCACTCCGGTAACATCTGTACAACTGCGTGCCGAAGATGGTGTGCCAACCTTTATCGTCAAGCCTGATCAGTCGAAGACCGTTCTTTCTGTCGATGTGTTTTACACCCAGCATGGCAAGCCCGACGAAACGCCACGGGATCGCGAAAATACGAAGCATCGATTCTGGCATCACGCAGAAGCGACGGAGTCGAACGGTCGATGGAATGCGCGACTGCCGATTGCCAGCACATCGCAACCACTTTGGGTCTACGCCAACATTCTGTATCCGCTAGATTCACCCGTCGCAGGTGCCGGATACTATTACCGAACATACGAGGCAAATTCGTTCAACCTTTCATCCACGCTGCACATGATTTCGTCAAAGGAACTCGCGGCCGCGAAACTGCGCGCAACTCTCGAGCCATCGCTGCTGATTGAGAGCTTTGAAGACGGATGGGAAAAGGAATGGTTCACCTACAGGCCTGACGAATGGGCGCGAGCCACGCACAAGGTGTACCACGAGTCATACAAGCCGCCCGAGGAGGCTTCGCTTGCACTGGAAGTTCTTGCCGTAGAGTCCAACGTGTTGATCATCCGGCTTGACGAAGCGGCTGCTGAAGTCCAGCTCGGAGGTGGCGGCGAGTGGCAGGAGATCGTCTTGAAGCCGCAGGATTATCAGAATTTCGACGGGGAAGCACGATCGGACTTTGCGGACATCATGCGTTTGAAACTTGGCGCAACGGAGCGACTCAAACCAAAACGTGGCAGCGGCAAGGAATCGCGAATCATTGGAGCAAACTGGCGGGGACCAAATCCTAAGTTCCGTAATCTCCGCTGGGTCGTGCCGCCCTCTCGCAACGAAATCAACCAAGAATGACCGACGAACTGATGAAGAACACGCTTCGCCTGATTCTCCTATTTGTCGCATCGTTCATTACGTCTTGCGTCGGCGCAGCCGAGAAACCGAACATCGTCTTCATCTTTGCCGATGATTGGGGCTGGGGCGATCTCGGCTGCCATGGACATCCTTATGTCAAGACACCCAACATCGATCGGCTCGCGAAGGAGGGCACTGATTTTCACCGGTTCACGGTCGCCAGCGGAGTTTGTTCACCAAGTCGCACGGCTGTCATGACTGGGCATTTTCCGGCTCGATACAACATCGATGGACATTTTGCCTGGGTGCCCAGCAACGCTCGGCGAAATATGCCGGATTGGCTTAATCCCAAGGCTCCCCTGCTGACCCGTTTATTGCAGAAAGCTGGTTACCGAACGGCTCACTACGGGAAGTGGCATCTTGCCAACGACATGATCCCGGACTCGCCACTGCCAAGCGAGTATGGCTTCGACGACTACGGCGCATTCAACTGTGCTGGTGAGCAAATGCCATGGCACGAAGACGCGGAGCGAGCATCGGCGTTTATCGAGAAAAGCGTTGCGGAGAAGAAGCCGTTTTTTATCAACGTATGGCTGCACGAGCCACACACGCCGTTCCATACTGTTCCAAGGTACGAATGGCGTTTCCGACATTTGGATCGACCGGACCAGATCTACGCGTCGGTACTTTCCCACGCGGACGATCGTATCGGACAGATTCTGGATACGCTGGATGGCCTCGCGATTACGGACCACACCCTCGTGATTTTCAGTTCAGACAACGGACCGGCTCGGGCCTCAAAACCAACAGAATTGAGTCTGCAATACGACACGGCCACAGGTGCTGGATGGGGGATCGGTGCGGCAAAAGGAATCACCGGCGGCCGAAAAGGGTACAAGAGTTCGCTATTTGAAGGTGGGGTAGGCGTCCCGTTCATCGCTCGTTGGCCGGGTAAGATCGCAGCGGGTAAGGTCGATGATGCCTCGTTGATATCGGCGGTCGATCTGTTGCCAACATTTTGCGAGATCGCCGGCGCTAAGCTGATGGATGGCTACGTGCCCGATGGTGTGAGCATGGTCGAAGTGTTGAAGGGCAAACCGATGCCACGACGCGGGAAATTGCTGTTCTGGAAGATGCAATCGCGTTGGCCCATTCAAGAGTCGAGGCCGTTCCACTGGGTCTCGTACGCGGTTGTACATAATAACTGGAAGCTAGTTAGCAATCGCGACGGCAGCTATGCGGAACTCTATGACTTGGTTGCCGATCCGTATGAGAAGGTCAACCTCATTCAGCAAAGGCCAGAGGTTGCCCGCGATCTCATGCGGCAGATCGAGGGATGGAGACTAACGCTACCGGAGCGCCCCACCGGTGACGTGTTCTCGAGCCAACGGAGGAAATAATCCGCGGGTGACGTACAAGGGGTCAGGCTTCTTAAACTCGCTCACCATGAAAAAAAGCCTGACCCCTTTTCTTGTTCGTGCTCGAACGATGGCCAGTATCCCGGCGAGCAGAAGGCTGAACGACGTCGGCTCCGGTACGGCAGCGGCCGTGGGGCGCGTTCCCTGTTCGTAACCACCGTCGGCGAAGGCGACAACCAAGTCGCTGGAGCTAAACGCGCCGTCCCCATTCCAATCGCCCTCGCCCCAACCGATCGGATGAAACTTGCGGTAGGTATCATCGGCCTCGTAATGGCCTGCAGAAAAAACAACCACGAGGTCCGCACTGTTAAACTCGCCGTCGACGTTGGCGTCGCCAATCCACGTTCGCTTGAGTTCCTTGATCCAAAACAGTTGGTCTTGGAACCCGTGCTCGCCGTCGCCATTCACGTCGAGCATGGAACGATCGATCAACGGGAACGCGTACTTTTCGAGGAGCAAGACGTCGGTCGCATCAAGCACGCCGTTTGCATCAATGTCGCCTGCTGCCGGCACGAACAGCGTGAGACCGGCCGCGACGGGATCAAAGCTGTCAGGAAATTTCGTCCAAGCGGTGTACGTGGTTTCCGCATCAAACACCGTCCCATCCAAGATGGCATCGGCCAGGTGGGCGTGCCGAAGGCTTGCCCCGGAAAGATCAGCCCCAGACAGGTTCGAGCCGAGGAGACTGGCACCCGTCAAGTCCTGTCCGCTAAAATCCCAGCCGGACATGTCGTTTCTTTCGAGTCGGATTCCGAACTGAGCCCAATCGCCGGCGCCGCCAGCCCACAGATCTTTTGTTTGATAATTGGCCGTCGAGTAGAGTTGCTCCTTGGTGAATCCCCTCGACGTGCTCTCGTTGAGGTAAGCGCCTATGATGATCGCGTCGGTCAGATCCGCTCCGGAGAGGTTGGCGTGTTCGAACATCGCTCCGCTAAGGTCGGCTCTGACGAAACTCGCATTCGAAACGTTCGTCTCGTAGAAGTTGGCGAGCGTCAAGTTGGCATCCGCAAGATCGGCACTCGAGAGAGTCGACCTCCAAAACCCGGCAGCGGTCAAATTCTGCTCGCGAAAGTCCCAACCAGACATGTCATTGTTACCCAAGGCGATACCTCTGAGCTCTCCATATCCGCTGCGGCCCCCGCCGCCAAAGAGGTCTTTGGATTGATAGCTGGCTGTCGAATAGAGTTGCTCTTTCGTGAAGCCGTTGTCCGTTACGAAGCTCAAGCCCGAAGCCGTGATGACTGCCCCAGCCAAGTCTGTATTCGTGAACTCGGTGCCTTGGAAAGCCGCCCCATGAAGATTTGCCCTGGTCAGAACGGCGTTCGTCAGACTTGCCCCGTCGAAAACCGCGCGACTGAGATTGGCATCGCTTAGGTTGGCGTTCGTCAGGTTCGCATCAGTCATAAACGTACCAGTGAAGTTCATACCTCGAAGGTCCGCATTGGCGAAACGAGCTCGCGGTAGACGAATACCCGCCACGTCACCCTGCTTGAAGCTCGCGGTCGAGGTGAGCTGATCAAAGGAAATGCCCGCCAGACTCGCCCCGGTAACGATTGCATTCGTGAAGTCAGCGGTTTCGAGCGCATGACCATCAAGGTGTGCATGGGATAGATCTTGCCCACTCAAATCCCAGGCAGTCATGTCGCTATCTCTTATGACGACACGCTGAAGGTAATTCGATTGATAACTAGCCGTCGAGTAGAGTTGGTCTCGATTGATTCCTCGTACATTTGCCCCCACGATCACGGCATTCGTCAGGTTGGTACCCGTCAGGTTGATTCCGCCGCGGTCACGACCGACATTTGTGAGATTCGCGTCGGTCAGGTTGGTGCCGGCCAAGCTCGTCTCTTCGATTTCCACCCCAGTGAGATTTGCACCTGTCAAGATCGCGTTGGTGATGACCGCCGCTCTGAGTGTCGCGCCACTGAGATTTGCGGCCGCCAAATTGGCCCCTTCGAGGTCGGAATTGATGAAATAAGCGTCGGTGAGGTTTGCCCTCGCGAAATTGACTTGCGACAGATCCGAGTTGGCTATCACAGCGCGGGGCATGTTCGCGTCACTTAAGTCAACGGCGATAAGCGACGAATTTCGAAACGTGGCGCCCGTCAGATCCTGACCACTCAGATTCCAATTGCTCAGGTTGTCTTTTCCAAACTGGATCTGCTGCAACTGATTCGACTGATAGCTGGCCGTTGAATAAAGCTGCTCTTGGGAGAATCCCCGTGAGGTCGTTTCCACAAAGATCGTGCCGGTGACAATCGCCCCGGAGAAGTCGGCGTTACTCAGAGTCGACCGCCAAAACGTTGCTCGCGTCAGGTCAGAGGATGCGAAGTTGGCGCCAGTCAGATTGAGCTGAGCCAACCGTGCACGTTCCAATTCGAGGTTGTTCAATTGGGTGCCGGGTCCCGGAGTGATTCCTTCGGTCCCAGGAACGGGCTGACCGTTCGTGCGAAAGACGTCACCATGGGCCATCGATGCTTGGATGGAAAGTGCGACGCCAAGGGCAACCACATAGATCAACTTACCCATCGTATTGCCCACTCCTTGATCTTGTCGCTGATTGGATCAAGGTGAAGTCTAAGTCGATGACCGCAGACCTTCAAGCTATGGCTTTGGTTAATAGAGGAGGCCGGCCGCTGCCGCAATTGCCCAAACCACAGTCTAATGCCTCGACTGATTCGTTGAGACTGGAGTATTGCTCTCAGCAGGAGGCCATTTTGCGGCGTGCCGAGGACCCGTTAGTGAGAGGCTATCGACGCTCTCGCTCCGTTCTATCTGGATAAGCAAGTGGCAAGATATTGTCGCTTCTCGGCTCGTCATTAGGCGTATGGGGCCTGTGGCAGAGTCGACCGTCAATTCGTCTGCGCGTGTGGGCTACCCTTTCATTTCCTACGATTGGCCTGCCGATGGTTTGTAAATCTATTGGTCGGCAACGGGACTGGGTCCCACATTTGGCAACGTCGACATCTTCCAGGCAACCTGGGTGTATGGCCGTCGAAAAGGCCCATATGTGGCTCGCCAAGGTGTCGTGTCTGGTACACCACAGCAAAACCGTGAAGAGGGTCGTTGCGCACAGTTGATTCTGGCGCACCCGCCCACGCGAAGCCACCGCGTTTGATCAATCCATCCGCAATGGCCGAAAGAACTTGCGAAGATCACCCACCAGCAACTCAGGTTCCTCAATGGCTGGGAAGTGGCCGCCTGTGTCGAATACCGAATGGTGTGTGACGTTTTCGGGAAAGTCGCCAACGAATGATTTTGGTGGGCCCGAGCGAGAGGGAATTCCAACGAATTGTGCGTAACCTTGCGGCACTTTCACGGGACCGCTGCTGCGATTCCTTCTGCCGGTCCGCCAATAGCCGTTCGCGTAGTAGAAACGTACACTCGTTCCGGCCGACCGCGTGTGCCAATAGATCGACACCAGCGTAAGGATTTGGTCCTTGCTGAACCGCTTCTCAACGTCGCCGTCGCAGTCGCTCCACGACCTCAGCTTTTCGGTAATCCAGGCGGCTAATCCAACAGGCGAGTCCGTCAAACCAAAGGCGAGCGTCTGCGGCTTCGTGCCTTGAATACGCTGATAGCCCGTTTCATCGACCGACCAGCGTTCCACTCGTTGGAGATAGTCTCGCTCCTCGTCCGTCTTGGGTTCTCGTTGCTGCCGTGGGGGCGACCCGGGTGTGTGGATGCCGACAACGCGGTCGGGTAACCGCGCACCGAGTTCCCGTGTGATGCCCGCTCCCCAATCGCTGCCGTAGGCGCCGAATCGCTGATAGCCGAGCTTGTCCATCAATGCGATCCACAGTTCAGCAGTTCGCGACATGTCCGTCCCTTCCTGCGGCTCACCCGAAAAGGCAAAACCAGGAATCGAAGGTAAAACAACATCAAATGCATCGGCCGCGTTGCCGCCATGTGCACTCGGATCGGCCAGCGCTCGTACCGACGGCAACACTTCCCAGAACGTACCAGGCCAGCCGTGCGCCAACAGCAGCGGCAGCGACGACTCGCGCTTGCCTTTGTGATGTACGAAATGGATGAGTTGCCCGTCGATCGTGGTCGTGTAGTGCTGGAATTGATTCAGTTCCGCTTCGTGCTTTCGCCAGTCGTATTCGTTACGCCAGTAGGCGATCAACTTTTCAAGGTATGTCCGATCGCTACCCAACGCCCATGGCTCACCGGGTGTTGGTCGCGGCCATCGGGTCATCGCCAATCGTTGGCGGAGATTGTCAAGTTCCTGATCGCTCACGTGGATTCTGAATCGTGTAATGCCGTTGGTGTCGTCGTCAGCTTCAGCGCGAATGGCAGTGGCCAGCGCACTGGCAAAGAACGAACCGGTGCAGCAAGCGCTCGTTAGCTTCAGTAGCAATCGGCGCGAGATCGTTTGTTGCTCTGCCATTGAGTGGGCTCCTTCGTGCGGTCAGACTAAGGAATGTGTCGCGCGATCAATTATTTTCTGATCGCCACGCTGAAGCAATCGTATGATCGCGCGATCCTCGACAGCCTCGTCTAGGGTTACGAGATGACCGATCGGTGTGTAGGGGAGATCCATACGGGCTCTCGATGAGCCTCGGCTCTGCTCGTTGATGATCGGAGGGTTTCTTTCGGACTAAGAAAACTTTTGCCCTTTTCAATTTCAGTTTCGGTGTTGTGATAGCTTCCCGGATAACGGTTTGTGTAGGCGGCTGCTGTAGTTTCCTGTTGTCGGCAATCGTTGATACCGTGCTAGGTCTGCTATTTTGGCGTAAGAGGTCAGTTGGCGGCCCGCTCAGAGTAGCATTGCACGATTGATTCATGAGCTGCGTTCAAACATCAGACATTTGTAGTCCGAGAGAAACTCCAAACGCGGGTGGCGTTCTAGAACTGCCTCTCCCCAACCAAAGCACTTGACAGTAAACGGCATGGGCCAGTCGCGAAAGGCGAACATGAGTCGAACCGGCGCGAACTTGATACCGCGCCGCTCCTTCAACTTGAATCCCACTTCTTCACACTCACGAATCCATTGGTTGGCTGAAAGCTTCAAGACGCGTCGCAAGAGACGTGATGCATGAGCTGGTTCAAGGAACAAAGCCACGCCACCGATACGTGTCAGCTGCTTCAAGTTCATGACTGCCATGCGGAACTGGGCGACATCGTGACATGCATTGGTCAAAACGCCGATGGACAGCACCGCGTCAAAACGCTCTCGATCGTGCGGTTTCACAGGTCCGTTGATGACGTCGAATTCTTGCCACGAGACTCCGCTTTCTGACTGAGGTGCGGTGGCTTCCGCTTCCACATTGGCTGTTTGAAGAACTTCCGGTGCAAAGTCGAACCCCGTTACGGTGGCTCCCCGCTCGGCCAAATAGCGGCTCATTCGTCCCGTCCCGCAACCGACGTCTGCAATCTGTTTGCCATGCACGTCCCCTAGCATGTTGTCGATCACATTCCGCTGTCGCTAGTCGACCACTGAGTTGTAGACGTTGCTAGGCCAGTTGCTGCGCGCAAGGCCCTCATGCGAGCGAACTTTCTCGGTCCAATATTCTCGTGTGTTGTACAGTGAGCGTTTTCGAAGTCGGTCTCGCAAGAGATCAACAAAACGTGTCTTGGATGGTTGCAATTGTTTCATCATGCTTTTCCGCTTGCCGCCGGGGCGTGGCGATCGTGGGATCAATCAATCATCGGCGGGCGAATTGATATCATCGATTTCAAGGGCGTGTTGAGCGACTCTCATTGTATAGGTGTCTGAGATGGATGCTGTGCCCCGAATCGAATCTGATCCTCATCGGAACTTCAGCTGACGACTGGAAAAGATGCGTCTGACCGTCCAGGGCCACTTGAATCCGTCACTTGCCGCCTGTAAGACTAACGCCATTCGGCCTACGTAACGTCATTTACGCGCGGACTTCAGGACAAAATGAGCATCGCCCAGGGCAATCGAAAGGCAACCGACGCGATGCACTTAAGAGGCACGCCGTCCGCTTTCTCGCCGAGGTTTGGTCACCCAAACAAGGTGGTCTGTGCATTGCCGTCCACGGAGTCTATTTACGGCTGAACAAGAAGCAGATCACACGAAGTCGTCGCGTTCAGGAACGGATTATTCACAGTCAACGGCCCAGGCGGCTCTTCGCTGCGGGGGCTTCGCAACTATGAACATCTCGCGGAATATTAATATACTTCTGTCAGGTCTTCTGCCTGGCCTCGCCTGTCTGTGGATGTTACTGGCCGTTGCCTGTGTGTTCTTGTTGAGTCTTGGCACTGATGAAGCGTGGGTTCTCATCGGGTTGCGAAGCTTCATCGAAGAAGTACAACCGGATGTCTCCTCGGAGCCGATACTCACCAGTGGTGGTCTGTTCGCCGCCGCCAACCTAATTCTCGAGTACTTATTTGGCAGTCGCGTGTGGGTCCACCGTCTGTTTTCACTCGTTTGTCTTTTTGGATTGATGTGGATTGTCGTGCGGACAATGCCGTCCAGCGACAGATCCATCAAAGTGCGGTGTATCGCCATTGCGCCGTTGCTTGGCCTAACGGGAACTGCGGAAGTCGGAACGGCAGCCTTGGGTTCATCAACGGCCATCTTCCTGTTCGTGTTCGCGGGGGCTCTGTGGTTCTGCTTCGAAGCTCGTCGTGGCAGTCTTATTATCTGCGCGTGTCTGTTTGGTCTCGCCGCGGCGTCCCGACCTGAATACAGCGTTTTCGCCCCGGCATTGCTAATTGTGTCAAGCGTAAATTTCAGCAACGAATCGCACGTGACCTTCAGGCTTCCGCGGAGAGAATTCGTACTCGTTTTAGTTGCGGTTGGCGTGTTCGTCGCTTGTATGGCCGCTTTGCGGTCGGCTGTGCGTGAGGGTATTGATCAATCGGGGCTGGAGTCGTTTCGCCTTGTTACAGGTACATCGTCAGTGTGGACGTTTTTGGATTATCCACGGCAACTTAATAAAGTGCTCATTTCACAGAGTTTCGTTCCCCTAGGCCTGCTTGCTTTCGCTTCGCTGCTGCCACTCTTCGCGAGACGCTTGCCGTCGGCAACGAATCGAGACTCAACTCAGTTTCATTTGTTCTTGATAGTCACTGGCTGGATGCTCTGGTTGGCGTGGTTTGTTCAAGCTCCGATTCCTCACTTGCGGTATGTGTGGCCCGCGCTTGTCTGTTTTGCGATTGTTGTCGGCCATTTCATGTCGCTGCTATACACGAACGAGCGCAAACACGGTTTGCAATCTTTGGCGATTGCTCTGGTTGCTGCCGTGCTCGTGCTCGGCGGCGCGACTGCGACTTTTCGAAGCATCGTCCTGGGACACCAAGACTATTTGAGTTGGGAATGGTCACGCGAGATGCCTGTTGACTACTTTCGCCGCTTTCAGCATGCGCAGGATCAGAGGGAAATGATGGCGTATTTGACGAGTCTGCCGGCGGGTGAATTAATTGTCTGCCATGGCGAACCGTATTGTTTTCGATACCTAACCGGGCGGCCCGTTGTTCGCGTGCGCGACAATCTTGATCGGCTCTCAAGCGAGTCGGATCAAATTCACCTGCTCATTCCGCCTTCGGTAGGTACCTATCTCTACCTGCCACCTGCGGCACACATGTGGATTGAAGACCACTGCCATTTGGAATATGAAGTAGGCCGGTATTCACTGTATACACTGCCTGAGCAAATGCCTGAAGACCCCAGTTTTCTGCGGGCAAAGCGCACAAACTACGTGGGCCATCCACTATCTAGATCGTGGTTCGGGATTCGCTGATACCGAACGACGAAGTGCGTCAAAAGGCAACAATTCATCACGCCCTCAGCGCACTCCGGGTACAATCCAGCAGTCTTGAAATAGTCCATCTTGATGTGAGTCAAACCATGCGCAGTTCTTTCCTTGCTCTTGCCTTCGTACTTCTTGCATTGACTGTGTTTGTGCCACCGGCGCACTCGCAGCGGTCCTACGTCGTGGCTGACAAACTGCTGGACGTTCAGTCAGGTGAACTGCTTTCTGATCGAGTCCTCTGCGTTCAGAATGAACGCATCGTGGCAGTGAAGGCTGTTGGTGACGTAGACATCACTGATCAATCGCGGGTGATCGACCTGCGTGGCTTGACCGTGCTGCCGGGACTCATTGATGCGCATGTTCATCTCTTAATGGATGCCAACGAGCACGGATTTCGCGCGCTCAAGAACTCGGTGACACGGGCCACCGTGAAAGGCGTCAAGAACGCTCGCATTACGCTCGAAGCTGGATTTACATCGGCTCGGGTCGTTGGTTCACCAGGTTTCGGTGACGTTGCCCTGCGCGATGGAATTCGGGCTGGAGACGTGGATGGACCCAGGCTCCTGGTCTCCGGACCCGGAATCACGATCACCGGCGGCCACATGGACAATAATCTTCTGCCGGTCGAGTATCAGCGGCGAGCAATTGGCGTTGCCGATGGTCCGTGGGCCGTGCGCGCTCAAGTGCGACATAACATCAAGTACAGTGTGGACCTCATCAAGGTATGTTCAACTGGAGGCGTTCTGTCGAAGGGCACGAAGGTTGGAGAGCCTCAGTTCACACTAGAGGAATTGAAAGCCATCGTTGAGGAGGCACACAGCCGCGGATACAAGGTTGCTTGTCATGCCCACGGCGCAGAAGGAATCAAGAACGCCATCAAGGCCGGTGTGGATTCTGTCGAACACGCGTCTCTGATCGACGACGAAGGTATTCGTCTGGCCAAAGAGTCTGGCACGGTACTCGTGATGGACATCTATTGCACTGAGTACATTCTTTCTGAGGGTGAGAAGGCGGGAATCTTGCCCGAGTCGTTGGCAAAGGAGCGTCAAGTCGGGCAGAGGCAGCGAGAGAATTTTGGGATAGCACATCGTGCAGGCGTCCGTATCGCGTTTGGAACCGATGCCGCCGTATTTCCGCATGGGCAAAACGCTCGGCAATTCTCGCGCATGGTTGACTTTGGCATGACTCCCTTGGAAGCAATACGTTCGGCGACCCTGGTGGCGGCCGAGTTGTTAGGGACGAACGCGGATGTCGGTGACTTGGAAGTCGGCAAATACGCCGATCTGATCGCCGTTGCCGGAAATCCCCTGAATGACATCTCTCTTTTGGAGGACGTACGCGTCGTGGTCAAAGGAGGTCGCGTCGTCAAACGGCGAGCCAACAAAACGCAAGACTAGCTGACTCCTGTTTTTAATTCCGGCCTGGAGGCCTTATTGAAGACTCGTCCTGATGTTGCCCTGATTGACATCGAGCTTCCCACACTCGATGGGTTTGAGATCGCGCGCTGCGCTTGCAAGGAACTGACGTCGGGCCATATGGGTGGGCGAGGCTCCTGCCGAGCCGATTGCGTTTTGTGGCTCGGCAGGAGGCCTCACTGGCTGGCGACCAAGGCGATCCACTCAAGCCTCGGTGACCGACCTTTTGGCGGCTGTCGAATGAGCCAACTCATTCATTTACAGAGACTTACGCCTGATGTGCATGTTATTCCACCCGCTAACAGGTACCCTATATTAATGTAGCCGGCTCGATCAGCATCGGCGCTCACGTATTCACGAACAAGAACCTTCGAACACCCGACGACCGACAACCATGTCCCAGCGTATTTGCCCACTCCTTCTTCTGACCATCATGATGGTTGGATGCGACGCAACACCACCTCCGCCCCCGGCGCCGCGACCTGTTTCCGCCTTGGCTCTACGCCACACCGACCCGGGGCGATTTGAGCGAGTCACGGGGACCGTCGCGTCTTGGAAAACGGATCAACTTGGCTTTGAAGTCGACGGTCGCGTCGAGTTTGTGGTCGAGCCAGAGACGGATATTGCTGGCCAAGTCTACGACAAGGACGGCAACGTGTTGAGCGAGGGCACGCTACTTGCGCGGTTGGATCCGACGCGTTACGAATTGGGCGTCGAAAGTGCTCGGGCTCAGGTCGCTGTGGCTGAGAAGCAGCGGGAGGCCGCGCAAATCGAATACGATCAAGTCATCCCCGCAGAAACTGACGCTGCGACCGCTCAACGAGATCTGGCGAAGATCGAATTCGAGCGAAATCGGTCACTCGCCGCGCAAGCTGCCGCCGCCGAGCGTGCCGTCGACATCTCGAGATCAATGCTGCAACAACGAGAGGCCCAACTTATCCAATCGCTGGCTTCAAAAGAAGCGAAGGCCTCCGAAATTGCATCGATCGAGGCACGCATTCGCGAACTGCAGGAATCGCTGAGAATCTCAGAACGCGACTTGGAGGACTGCCAACTCTATTCGTCATTCGCGGGCCAAGTGGCAGACGTCCATGTCATCCCCGGTAGCGTTGTCAAACAAGGTCAGCCGGCGGTGACCGTGCAAATGATGGATCCCATCAAGGTCGAAATTGAGGTCTCGGCAAACACCGCGCGGCGGTTGAATCATCGCGACCAAGTCAGCATTTATGTTCCACAGACGGATGGCGACAAACTCCGTCGACTGGCGTTCATCCACACGATCGATCCCGTTGCCGATCCACGCACCCGGACGTTCACCGTGACTTTGATGATGCGTAACGAGCGAGTCCGCAATCGAATTCCAGAAAGCTTGGAGGGGCAACCGATCACGTACGCCAGCTTGATAGGTAAAGTCTTGGAGAACATGCCGCTGCAACCCGGCCTCACATTCGTCGACGAGACGTTCTTGCAGGAAGATCAAGATGGGTACTTCCTCTGGAAGATTCTCAATCAAAGCATCGGTACGTTGTCGACGAGTGAGAATCCTCTCCTTGACGTGCGAAAGATCCGCGTGACTGCTGGCGACGTGCGAATCTCGTTCTTGGGGCTGGCCTCCTTACGCAATATCACCATCCCCGATGACGAACAATTCAACTTCGCCGAGGATATGGTCGCCGGCGATATCACGCTGCCTGAGGGGCAAACCACATGGGATGGGGACCAACTGGTGTTTAGCCGGGAGAGATGGCTGGTGCGACCCGGAGATTTGGTGGGCGTCGACCAGAGGGGTAGTGTCATTCCGCCGGGAATCTATATCTCAGTGGATGCGATCATGGAGAGATCCGGTTCCTACTTCGTATTTGCCGTTTCTGAGTCGTCAGAGGGCGATTCCGCTCGCCAAGTTGAAGTCACAGTTCACGAGAGTGTTGGCACCCTTCGGCGCATCGAAGCGGTAGGCGATGGGCAACTTGAGCCAGGAACCAGGATCGTCGCCACCGGTGCTGCATTTCTGGCCGACGGCGAGAGAATCAATGTCGCCAAAGAAGTCGAGCTGGGCCGCTGAATGCCCGCCGAGATTCGCCGATCTCTGATCCGACAGGACTCTGCGATGATAGTCAGCCTCAATGTTAGAGCGGAACACCGGAGTGCCTTGAGTGATGATTGTCGAATGATGATTGTTGATGTGCGAAGTAGGCAGCCAACCTGGAAACGGTTATTCACTTCAACAATCACCAATCGCCATTCGTCAAACATCAATCAAGGAGACCTCCGTTGTTGTCTGTTGTCGCAGCACTTTGAATCCCGGACCGACGTTGTCATCACTGAGAATGATCACCAAATGAGGAAGACCCATGGGCCTTGCCCGCTTAGCAATTAAGTATCGCCCCATCGTCATTACCATGGTGATTCTGCTGCTGTCCTGGGGCGTGTTCTCGGTGGCGACCATGCCTCGTCGCGAGGACCCCGAGTACACGGTACGCACATGTGCGGTGACAACTTCGTGGCCGGGCACGCCGGCACAGATCATGGAAGAGCTCATCACCGATCCGCTCGAAGAAGCAATCGATCGAATCGATGACGTGGATATTGTTCGTTCGACCACCAGCGTCGGGTTGTCGACCATCTATGTCGACGCCATGGACCACGTGACACCTGTAACGATCGACAACGTCTGGGACCAGGTTCGAGCGAATGTCAGTCGAGTGACGATGCCGGAGCCGGGGATTGTACCCGATGTGAATGACGAGTTTGGTGACACGTACGTCATCTATTTTGCGATTTATCAAAAGCCACGGCCCGGCGACGACGCCGTTAGCGACGAGTATCGATACTCGCTTCGCCAGCTCGACATCATTTCAGATCAGATTCGGGACGAACTGCGCCTCCTGCCTGGTGTGGCCCGCGCGGAGCAATACGGTGTCGTGAACGAGGCGATTTTCGTTGAGACCGACATGGGTACCTGGTCGCAACTGAACTTGACGACCGACGAGCTTCGGCAACTGGTCGAAGCCCGCAATATTGTCGCGACCGGTGGCAGCATTGACACGGAAGTTGGGCAGTTCTCGGTCAAGCCTGGGGGCGAGTTTAGTGCCGTGGTCGAAATGGATTCGATCATCGCGGGCCAAGCCGGAGCTGGTCAATCACCTGGCGATCAGCGCCCCGTGTACCTGCAAGATCTGGGCCTCAACATCGTGCGCGATTTTGAAGATCCGCGGCAAATCATCTGTCGCTTTGGCGATGCCCACACGTCGGAGCCGGCGGTCATGGTCGCGGTGACGATGAAATCCGGTGGGAACATCATCGACGTTTGCAATGCCGCCAAAGAGCGCGTTCGGCAAATGCAGGAGGTCGAACAGAGTCTGCCGCCAGACATCGCGGCAGTGCCAGTCTCCGATCAATCGATCAATGTCCAAGGCAAAATTGGCGACGTGGTCGGGAACGTCGTGGGCGCTATTGTCATCGTGATTATTGTCGTGTACCTGGTCGTCGGACTTCGGTCGGCCAGCGTCATGGCCGCCAACATTCCGGTGGTCGTATTGGCTTCCATAGCGCTGATCACCGTATTCGACGTGCAGCTTGAGCAAATCTCGCTGGCTTCGATCATCATCGCGCTCGGGCTATTGGTCGATAACGCCGTGCAGGTTTGCGACCAGTCACGTTCAAATCAGATGGCCGGCATGGAACCGGTCGAAGCCACGGTTACTGGGTCAAGTCAGCTTGCTTCACCGATGCTGATGGGAACTTTGACGACCATTGCCGCGTTCCTACCCATGGCTTTTGCCCTGGAAGGGAATACGCAGGAATACGTTGTGAGCTTGCCGATCACGCTCACCTGCACGCTGGGGATTAGTTGGATTCTGGCGATGACCCTTTGTACCGTGTTGGCTGCGTCATTTATCCGCGCGCCAAAGGATCCGACGAAGCCGAGCGCGCCGCTCCCGTGGTTGTTTTCCAAACTCTCCAAGCCTGCAAAAAAACAGCAGGCGGACGACGCTGGCGGGGACGCTATTGATCGTCTGTTTCGCCTAGTGGTGCGAACAGCCATCAAATTCAAATTTGTTACATTCGCTAGCGCCATCGCCTTGCTGGTGGGTGCGTTGATGCTGCCGGTGGGATCAGAGTTTTTCCCGCAAGACATGCGTGATCAATTCGGCGTCGACATCTGGTTGCCGGAAACAGCGACCATCCAGCAGACCGATCAGATTTGCCAGCAAGTCGAATCGATCTTGCGGAAACTGAGCCCCGTGACCGATGAGTCCGGCGAGATTGTGCTCGACGAGGAGGGCCAACCATTACAGAAGCTTCGCGCCATGCGGACGATGGTTGGTGGGGGTGGGGCGCGATGGTATCTGAGCTGGGATCCCGAGGCGCGAAAACCAAACTACGCGGAAATGCTCGTTCGTACGACTGACGGCGAGTACACGCCGGGTCTGGCCAAGCGACTTCGAGAGATCTGCGAGCAAGGCGATGAAACGCTGGGCATCGAGCCAATTGTGGGCGCTCGAGTCGTGCCTCAGGAATTGTTTCTCGGACCCGGGGCTGACCCGGTCGAGATTCGTGTCTCTGGAACGGGCTTTGCCGACATGAAGACTCTGCGTGGTTTTGCAGATCGCATTAAGGACATGATCCGAAATTACCCTGGCACTTGGGACGTGAATGACTCATGGGGTGTCTCGGGATACCAGATTGACATCGACATAGATGAAGACAAGGCCAACGTGGCCGGTGTCAGCAACGCCGCGATTGCCCAAACACTGAATGCGTACTTCAGCGGACATTTGCTGACGACATTTCGCGAAGGCGACCATTTGGTGCCGACCTACTTGCGGCTGAAGCCGGAGGAGCGTGGGTCGCTTTACGAATTGAACACCGCGTTTGTTGAGGGATTGAACGGGAAAGTGCCGCTGGATGCGGTGGCTGATGTCAAGCCACGTTGGGCTCCGGCGGTAATTGAGCGTCGCGATTTGAATCGCGTGATCGATATCCGCTCGCAAGTCGAACCGGGTGTCAGAGGCAATGACGTCGTGCTTTCCATCATGGCCTCGGACGAAATGAAACAACTTAAACAGGAGTTGCCCGGCGGATTCCAGATCGAAGTCGGCGGAATGCTTGAGGAATCAAACGACAGTGCCGAGCAGTTGTCTGCCTCGTTGGGGATTTCGGTGTTGAGTATCGTCCTCCTGTTGGTCATTCAATACAACGGCTGGGCCAAACCGGTGATCATCTTGGCGACGCTGCCTTTGGCTTTGATCGGCGCGCTGCCTGGTCTTTGGATCACGGGCAATCCGTTGGGTTTCATGCCGCAACTCGGGATTCTCGCTCTGTTCGGAATCGTGCTCAACACGGGCATCATCTTCATGGAATTCGCCGACCTGCTGATCAAGGATGCCGCCGAAAAGTCGGATGGCTCTGGTCCCATCTGTGGCCTCACGGTGAACGAGTTCCGCGATTGCCTTGTTGATGCGGGCAAGCAGCGATTGCTGCCGATATTCCTGACCACGGCCACGACCGTCGGAGGCTTACTGCCACTTGCCCTCGGCGGCGGTCCGCTTTGGGAAGGTATGGCTTGGGCCATGATTTTCGGCCTGATGATCGCGACGTTGCTGACACTGTTGGTTGTCCCAGCGCTGTACGCAATCTTGGTCGAACACCTCCGTGTCAAGCCGTTTCGCTAGTCTCCGCTGGCACGCACTTGGTTCGTCGCGTACCATCTCTTACATGGTTGCCAAATCAGAACGCATCACGCTTAAGTTTCTCCAGCAGTATCGATTCGGGTTGTTGTTCTTTGCCTTGATCCTGCTGTTTTTCTACGGGGCGGTGATTGAGGTCTTTGCTCCGCGCTTGCATGGAGTGGCCATTCGCATTGCCGTGGGCGGGATCCTGGGATATCTAATCATCGCGTCCACGATTGTCGTAGCCAGCACCGATAGGTCCTCGGGAACGCTGTTGTTTCTCGCCGCCGCCGCAGTCTTGTTGGAATTGTTGGATCTCTGGCTGCTAAACGACACGACACAGATCGTAGGCCATATCGCTGGCATGCTTTTTCTTGGGTTCGTCGTGCTGCGACTGCTGAAAGTCGTTTTCGAAAGTCGGCAGATAACGACCGATATCATATTCGCCTCGTTATGTGCCTATCTCTTGCTCGCCGTGCTGTGGATGTATGCCTATTCGCTGCTTGAGCTATTTGATTCGGGTGCTTTTTCGTATCCGCTACTTGGTGATTCGCTGAAACGTATCATGCGACTCGGTGCCGAACCGGCAGGCATCGAGTTCTATTTCAGCCTGGTGACGATGACGACTCTCGGTTATGGCGACATTGTGCCTAAGTCACCGGCGGCCCGGTCATTGGCCACGTTGCAGGCGGTCCTCGGGCAGCTGTATCTGGCCGTACTTGTCGCTCGTCTGGTCGGCATGCATGTAGCCGATGCGACCAGACCGCGAGATTAGACACCGGGCGGGCGAAGCTCCTGCTGAGCCGGGAATCGTTGGACGGTTGAATGATTCGACGGCTCAGCAGGAGCTTCGCCCGCCCGTCATGTCGACGCTTTGATGTCAACCAGATAGAGCATGCGCCAATCTTCGTTCAAGTCATGAACCAGCGCTGTTGATCCTGCCCTTTGTGTCGCTCAACTGATATCCTTAATTACGGAAGACAATTCCTGTTTTGCGACACGAGACAATCATGGCAGCCACCTCGATTGGTTTGGTGATGGAACACACCTTGGACTTTTATCGAGAAGTCCTCCACGGGATTCGCGAGTTCGGTCACAAGAGGCCCCATTGGATTTTTGTGCCGATCAAGCCGGACGCGCGGTCACTCAGGTCAAGTCGTGTAAAGAACTGCGACGGATTTGTCGGTCACATTTCGACCTTACCACTAGCGAGTGCAATGCGCAATGCGAAACGACCTTGGGTCAACGTTTCGACGGTTCACCCGAAATTGACGGGGCCGCGGGTGATGGTCGATCACTGTGCGGTTGGCCGTCTCGCTGCGGAGTATTTCATCGACCGTGGCTTCCGCACGTTCGCTTACGTCGGGTACCGCGATCACTTGTTTTCGATGGGACGTTTGCAGGGTTTCAAAGAGGTCATTCAATCCAGACAGTGCGAAGTCCAATCGCATTTTGAAGAGCGCATCAAACACTCCGATCCCACCTCACCGCATGACTCAAGCGTCGCTCTACACCGCTGGATATCTTCACTTCCTCTACCAATTGCGGTTTTTGCGTCAAACGACGTGCAAGGATTTCGAATTGCCGAGGCCTGCCGCGAGCAAGAGATCCAGATTCCCGAGCAGATGGCACTCATGTCGGTTGACAACGATAAACTGCTTTGCGACTTAGCTCAGCCGCCGCTTTCAAGTGTCGCGTTGCCGACGCGTCAGATTGGTTACGAAGCGGCGAAGTTATTGGACCGATTGATGAGAGGAAGCAAGCCACCACGGCGTCCCATTCTTTTGCCTCCAACTGGAATTGTCGAACGTGCATCCTCGAACATCACGGCGATAAATAATGAGACCGTGGCGCGGGCCTTGAAGTTTATTCGTAGCCACGCGCACGAGCGGATTGGGGTCAGCGATGTGTGCAGTGCGACTTGCGTGTCGCGACGACTACTAGAACGCAGCTTCCGCCGCTTGTTGCAACGAACGGTGGCCGACGAGATTCGACTTGCTCATATGGAAATTGCCCGCCGGTTGTTGGCTCAGACGCAGATGAGCATGGCAGACATCGCTCGAGCTGCAGGTTTCACGGACGCCAAGCACTTCGCGACGGTATTTCGGCGTGTGGAGGGGACAACACCCACGAATTATCGCGGCCGGCGGAATGAGGACTAGAGGTACTCAGTCGATACTGCGGTCAACGAGGTGCAGACCATCCACCTCATTCTTGAAGTCACTGACCAGGGCGTTCCAATCTGACGCGGTATCGTCGTGTCGTCTTGCGAGTTGGTGAGTGAGGACAATCAGGTGGTCTTTTGGGGGAACCAGTACTCACGTCGCATCCGCCTGTCGCCGGATCAGTGACAAACCGTCGTCGACGGGCAACGCCTCCATCGCCGTCGACCGCACGCGACGCCGAATTTCAGACCATTGGTCATGTTCCATCGGCGACATGACAAATTCATAGTCTGACGGGACGTGTTGACCAATCAGCATCGCTAAGTAGCCGGCGTGGCGGAACACGCTGTTGCTGGGGATGAGTTCGCTCGCCATCGACGAAGGACCACAGTCAAGATAGAAATCCAGTAGCGTCTGCGCATCGGATAAGTTCGTATTCTCCTGGCAGTGCTTCCAGAAGGGTGTATCGCGTTTGCGATTAAACGCAAAATGAATCGAAAGGAAATTGCGAATGTCGTCCCAGACGCGGCCTATGAACTGATTGATTCGCGACCTCATCGATTCGGGTGGCCGGCAGTCTGTGTCGACCAGCGCTTGACCCAGCGTGCGAGCGGTCACCGCGATCATATGCAGGCCGGTCGATTCTAAGGGCTCGACAAATCCAGATGCGTTACCAATGGCTGCTACGTTCCCGACCCAAAAGCGTTGGTATCGGCCAGATCGAAACTGCACAGTCCGGCATTCGTCACCGAGCTGCGGATTACACTGTTTCATTTCGTCGATCGCTTGATCGACAGAACAGAACTGCGAACTGAACACATAGCCACGATTGACACGATCAGCCAATTCAATTCGCCAACACCACCCGTGATCCATCGTTTGACACGTGGTGTACGGCAAGACCCCTGTTTCGCGACGCCAGCTGCCCGTGACCGCAGTATCGCAGAAGAGACTGTCGCTATAGTCGACGAATGGCTCTTGCAGTGTTGTACCAAGCAGACGCGACGAAAAACCTGTACAGTCGACAAACAGATCGCCCGACAGACTGGTGCCATTTGACAATTCTACGGCGGAAATCGCGTTGTCAGAACTAACACTCACATTCTCAATCGCCTGGTCAACGACTTGGATTCCTCGCGATACGGCAACTTGGTTAAGGAAAGATATGAAGGCTCGATTTTCAATGTGATAACCGAACCGGTCGGACATTTGGAATCCACCGTCGGCCTTTGGGAAGCAGGGGGATCGTTCTTCATCCATCATCACCGTGTAGTGGCTGAAAACCTTTCGGTCGGCGAAGAAGTAGTAAGCATTCTCTTTGCCCAAGGTTCCTGACCGTAAGCTGTCCAGAGGCAAATCGAACGGATAGTAGTAGTCGTCGGCGCCTTTCTCGCCCCAATCAAACCGAATGCCCAATTTCCACGTCGGCACGACTTCATGAAAAAACTGTTTCGTATCGATCCGTAATCCCTGGTGCAAGAAAAGTGGGATTAAAGAAGTGGTCGACTCGCCGACACCGATGGGCGGCAAGCTAGAACTGTGAACGACAGTGAGATCGAGCTGAGGAAGCATCGTCTTGAGCGTCAAGGCTGACATGAAGCCAGCGCTTCCTCCACCTACCACAACAACACGGCGGATGCGTTCCTGATCGAAGCTCATCGATTACTTCATTTCACTCCAATAACGAGGCAAGCAGCGAACTGCAAACCTCAATCCACGCTTCTGACATAGCGCGATATATCTGGCAGACTAGAATATCGGGCTTCCCATCTCATTCGCTTGACACTCTGTGGTAAGCGCTGCTGCAACCCCACTAATTCAACCGCTCTTCCAAGCCAGTGGCTGCAAAAACGTGCCACGAATCGGCCGGTGCGCCGAGCGAAATCCGTTCGCCGAGCGAATGCGGTATCTCGGGTCCAAGTCGGGCATGGTTTCATTTCCCATGCGTTCAACGACATCGACGACGCCGTCAATGATCGTGTTGTCAGAACCTCGAGATGCTCCGGGCGAAGGCCCAGCTGTGCCGGTCCATCAGGCAACGTCGCATCAACCTTGAGCGCGTCGTCACCAAATTTAAATTCGCCGGCGTGAATGCTACCGCTCACAAAATTCATCGCCGGACTGCCGATAAAGCTCGCCACGAAACGATTCGCGGGTCGCGCATACAATTGTAGCGGTGCGTCGACCTGTTGAATGATGCCTTCCTTCATAATCACGATCCGATCCCCAACGTCATCGCCTCGACTTGATCATGCGTCACATAGACCATCGTAGTCTTCAAGCGATTGTGCAGGCGAGCGATCTCCGTGCGCATTTGTACGCGTAGCTTGGCGTCCAGATTCGAAAGTGGTTCGTCGAATAGAAAGACCTGCGGTTGACGCACAATGGCACGTCCTAAAGCGACTCGCTGACGTTGGCCTCCCGACAATTGACGCGGCCTGCGATCCAAGAGTGATTCGATCGATAGCGTTTGCGCGGCATGGGCGACGCGTTCTGCGATCTTTTCGCGGTCTACTCGCCGCATACGCAAGCCAAATGACAGATTGTCACGAACCGACATGTGTGGATAGAGCGCGTAATTCTGGAAGACCATTGCAATGTCGCGGTCGCCTGGTTCCAAGTCATTCACACGGCGGTCGCCGATGTAGATCTCGCCCTCGGTAATCTCCTCCAGTCCCGCGATCATGCGTAGCGTGGTCGACTTGCCGCAACCGGACGGTCCGACCAAAACGATCAGCTCGCCGTCCTGAATCGAGAGATTGGCATCATGAACCACCTTCACGTCGCCAGGATAGATCTTGTTCACATTGCACAAACGAACTTCAGCCAAGCGACAACCTCATCTATTTGAGAGCACCATCGTCACTCCTTAACCGAACCCAATGTCAGCCCCGGAAACGAGATAGCGACTGAGTAAGACAAAGACAACGACCACCGGCAAGCTGACGACAATCGAACCTGCTGCATAGAGCCCCCATTGCGTGGACATGGTCGCTTGGAAACTCTTCAGGCCCAGCGGCAGCGTGTACATCTCGCGCTGTTGCAATACCTGAGCTGCCACAATGTACTCTGACCAAGCTGTCATGAAGCTGAACAGCGCAGTGATGACGAGTCCCGGCGCGGCCAAGGGCAACGTAACTCGCCAGAACGCTTGCCAACGACTGCAACCGTCAATGCGGGCCGCCTCCTCCAACGAATACGGAATCGTATCGTAGAAGCCCTTCATTTGCCACAAACAGAAAGGCAACGCCGTCGCTGTATACAAAAGCATGAGACCAAGGAATGTGTTCACCAAACGCAGCCTGGCGATCATGATGTACAACGGCAATAACAACATGGTGGCTGGAAACATCTGAGTGGTCATGATCGACAGCAGGCTGGCGTCTCGTCCCACAAAGCGAAACCGACTGAACGCATATTCGCCGGTCGATGCCAGGACGACTCCGGTCAAGGTGACGAGGCCGGACACCAGCAGCGAGTTTCCCATCCAGCTCAAGAATGGCTGCTCGGTGAATAACGCGACGTATGAATGAAAGGACCAGTCGTCGGGAATAATCGCCAGGTCAGTAGAACGCAATCGGTTGCCGGGCCGCAGTGAGATCGACAGCACGTTCAGCACGGGATAAATCGAGATTGCGACAAACGCCAACAGGACCAGATGGCGGACGGCGGTGACCAGTCGGGGTTCTTTCATGCCTAATACGCGCTCTCGGCGGCTTGGGTCCGACGCAAGAATATCAATGAGAATACCAGCAGAATGAAGAAAATGACCATCGATAGCGCCGCACCGTATCCGTACCGGTAGAGATTGAAAACGGATTTGTACACGTATGAGACCAGGATGTGCATTTTGTCCGAAGGTTCACCCGTGTTGGATACCAGCCAGATGACATTGAGATTATTGAAGGTCCAAATTGCTCCAAGCGTGACCGCTGGCACGAGCACCGGACGCAACAATGGCAGCGTAATATAAAAGAAATTGACGGAAACGCGACACGCGATCAATGCGTGCTGCTTCGTAGAGCTCTTGTGGGATTCCTTGCATGCCGCCTAAGGCAATCACCATCATGAAGGGAAAGCCCAGCCGCAGGCGATGAACGCTTCCATCCGAATCGAGTTTGAATAACAAGTGAGACATCAACGGCTATTCCGGACTGCAAACGATTCCCGACAGCGGTGGCAAGCGCAGTTGGAGTTGCGACTTTGTTTGCTCGATGAAGCCGTCGTGCCCGTCCGATTCCGAACTCAAAACGGTTCGAAGTTTCGGCAAGCCCGGCAACGCCAAATCCGCACTGCTCAGCCTCAAGACTTGCGGTTGATCGCTCCGATTCAGGGCGACCAATGCCCATTCAGCTTCCAATTTACGTACGAAGGCTAATGTGCGGGTCGAGTCGTCCGTCGCGACGATTCGGAACTGACCGCGTCGTAATGCTGCCGATCGGCGGCGCAGCTGAATCAAATCCCTGTAGAAGTGGAACAGCGACTCGTTGAAGCTCACTTGGTCGCGGCGTCGTTCGCGTCGAAGCGGGTCTTGTGTCGCATCGTCGTAGGTCAGATCAGGCCATACCATCGGCATGCGGTCATCCGGATCGTCGGCTCCCCACATACCCGCTTCCGTCCCGTAGTAGATCATGGGAGCGCCGACACATGTCAGCTGAAACAAGGCGACGAGACGTTGGATTCGACGATGCTTGGCGTTGGGCTTCTGCACGTCGTATTTGGGATCGTAGCGCGGTGAAACTCGCTCACCCACGTCATAGTCGAATCGCTCGGGCCGCTGATAAGGTCGAGGAGCATTGACAATCATCGATGCCAACCGGTCGGTGTCATGCGAGTCGATTAAGTTCTGCATGGCCAGTCGAATCGGCTGAGGATATTGCGCTTGCCGCGATTGAAATTCGGCCGCGAATTTGGTCGGTTCCAGTGTGCCGTCGACGAGCCAACCTTTCACCAGGAAAGCGAAGCCGTGATAGTTCATTGTTGCGGAGAAGCCACCGGCACGAAGAAAGGCTCCGGCGTCCTGCCAGATTTCGCTGACTGTGTACGCCTCAGGGTTAAGCTCACGCACCAATTGATTCCATTCCTGCCAAAAGCCAATTGGAACTTCGTTAGCGACATCAAGTCGCCAACCGTCGATGCCGTCACCGGGACTGCCGTCGCCGTTAGGATCCATCCAGCGCCGAGTCGCCGCAAAGATGTAGGCTTTTGGGCCTGAGTGCAGATCGTTGCCATCACGATTGTCGGCGAACTCGGGCAGTGTGTCGACGCCCCACCAGCCTTTGTAACGAAACTCGTTCTCCTCGGTCGCCGGATCGTCAAATGCCTCGACCATATACCAATCACGATAGTCCGACTGCTGTTGCTTCTGCCGCAAATCCGCAAAGGCAAAGAAATCTCGGCCCGTATGATTAAACACGCCATCGATGACAATGCGAATGCCGCGTCGGTGAGCTTCCGCGATCAATTTCAAAAACAGTTTGTCTGCGGCGGTCCAAACCCAGGTCGTCGGGTCACTGCTTTCTTTCGCCATCAATTTCAAATCACCCTTCGGGTCGGGACCGAAGTGTGGATCGACATGATGAAAGCTGTTGCCGTCGTACTTGTGAAGTGACCGGGCGTAGAACACAGGGTTGAAATAGATCGTGTTGATCCCCAGTTCCTTCAGATAGTCGAGCTTATCCAAGACGCCCTGCAAGTCGCCTCCGTAACGACGATGAAAGACTCCATCCTCGTAGAAGCTATCTCCCATCTGAGTTTCCCAATCGGCTCGAGCATACCAGTCGCCGGTCCATGGCGACACCGTCCAAGTCGTCGGTACAACTTCTGGAAACTCGAGCGAATCGCGATTCGGGTCGTTGTTTCGATCACCATTGCGAAACCGCTCGGGGAATATCTGGTAAAAGACAGCGTCCGCGACCCAGTCGGGAACGTTTTGTCGCAACTGCTCGGCGGTCCATACGATCGGCTCGTCCGCAGCCGCCGGCAAGTCAGAGGCATCGGTCGTGTTGGTAGGCACGCTGACGACGGCATCTTCGATCGTCGCCACTTGCCGCAGGGTGAGATTGCCAAAGACCGACGTGTCTTGCCAGGAGCGATCGCTTGAATCATTCCATTTCATGATCGCCTGCCGTCGTCCACCGCCCGCGTCGTCATTAACCTGAACGTCGAATCCGAGTGTTGTTCCCGTGGCCGCCTTGACTTGTCGAAACGGAATGGCCATTTCTACCAAGTATCCATCCTGGCGTTTAGAAACTGCAGCCTTAATGGCCGACGCGTCAGGACGCCCGCTACGCTGACCTTCAGCCGTCATTCGATACTGCCCGTCGTCGGCCTGATAGGTCTTCGTTTTGGCATTGTTCTCGTCGATGAATACTTCGACTGAATCATGCTGCCACGGTTCAGCATGTACGGTACTGATTTTCCTGTCCGCTACTTCGAACAGAACATACAGGCCGGTGTCGTCCCAGAGCATTCGAGCCTGTGCCCAGGCGGCTGAGGCAGGATCGATGGATGTCGCAGCGGGGACTGGCGTGCGGACGATTATGCGGGGCGCGGATTTCCAGGCATCTTCCAAATGGCCATCGATGCTTGGAGTGCCCCGTATGGCCTCAGCGGTGCGAGGCGTGTCAGCGCACACGATTGAGGGACTCGTTGCCCAGAAACTGGCGGCCAATGCACAGATTCGCAGACACAGACGAAAATCGGGAGTACGCACGACGGGCCTCTCCGGACTAAGTGATGATCCAACTCGATGGCGAATACGTCAAAATAGCAGATCGTCTTGGCTGAACGTAGTATGTAGCACACGGTAAATTCGACGGGGCACGGCGGAAGAACGAATCTACGAATGCGACGACTCAGAATCGATGGTCGCGTTCGACCAGACTCACCGCCTTCCCTTTGGGACACCCGCGAAATTTAGTTTCGCTGCGGGCCATCCCATTCCAGCGCGGCGCGGTCCCAGCCGCCTGTCTTTGCCGCTACATCGTAGGTGCTTTGAAAGAATGCGAGCAGGTCGGCGTCCGGTGTATCGGATTGGGAAATTGCTTCGTAAGGCAAAACAAACTCACCCAGGTCCTGGTTATACGATGCCGCGTCGGGTCGTGGCTTTTGGTCGGAGAAACCTTCGGGCGTCGGATACGAATAAGAATAGAAGATCGCTTCCTGCTCACCGCCTCCAGGCCAGAATCCACAACTCGAAACCTCATGCGAGTAGGCCTCGCGCGTGATCCAGTCGGGCATGTTGGGAAAGCCGCCGGGATGCTCTGGCGCCGGTCTTCCGGAAAATCTGGTTACCGCAAGATCGAAGCTCCCCCAGAAGAAATGCACAGGACTGCACTTGCCACGGAACCCTGCCCGAAACTGTTGCATGATCCGATCGGTCTGGACCAAAGCTTGTCGCAGGCGATCGACACTCGCGGCATCATACGACTTGTGCTCAAAGTCTTCGGCGAAAGGGATGCTTGGATCAACTTCATTCGGCCTACCGTGAATTTTCACGTTGATATCCATCTGTCTCATCGCTTGCAGGACACGCCCGTGGAAATCGGCAACTGACACGGGGGCAAGGTCAATCTGCTGCAGCGCTCCGTCGCTCGATGTAAGCAAAAGGCGATGGTCGACAAAATCGAAGTCGATTTGAAACGTCCGTTGTCCATAGGGGATTGCCAACGTGGTGAGCCCCCTTGGGGTGACGTAGAGCGTGACGTGCCAAGAATGATTCGTCCACGGCATTTGAGCCGTGCGAATCTTGCCCACGATCTGCGTCCACATGTGTAGCGTGGCGCAGGTGTCCTTCCAGGCGGCGATCGACAATTCTGGCCAACGTGATGACATGTGCAACTCTCCTCTTTCTTGCAGTCTTGGGCGTGAATGAGCGATCTTCCAACGGGGCCGCGGTGACCATTAGCGGCATCCGACAGATATCGTAGTCATTCTAGCCAATGTCGTGTGATGACCAGCGGTCCAGGAGCTATCCGGTTGACGAGTCGCGAAGTGACAGTCAGGGATGTCAATCCCAGGTCTCGATGCCAACGGTTCGAACGAAACGTGAATCGCAGGCGACGACGTTTCTCCCTATGGCAGAAATGGTAAGACCTGAGTAGATTGGGCGATGTGGAAACGCTGACCAAGGCGAGATCAGACAAAGATCGAAAGGAACATCATGGCCGTCGAAATCATCGAAGACCTTGAAGCCAAAATGCTGACTGTGAACGCGAGTGGCAAATTGTCTGCGGAGGATTACGAGACGCTTGAACCGGGTGTCGACAAGTTGATCGAAGCGTCGGGCAAGATCAAGATCTTATTTGTCATGCACGATTTCCATGGTTGGGATTTGGGTGCCGTGTGGGAAGACATCAAGTTTGCAACCAAACACTGCCGTGACATTGAAAAAGTTGCGATGGTTGGCGAAAAGGCGTGGGAAAAATGGATGGCAACCATCTGCAAACCGTTCACGATGTCGTCGATCAAGTATTTCGAAGCGGGTGAGGATGATGCGGCGCGTCAATGGCTGCTCTCTGCGTAGTTGGCCCGTCGCACCGGTCTCAGAGTCGCGCTAGCGACATCATTTGATAGCCTGGGATGCAAATCAGATGCAAATCCCAGGTTGCGGTGCCCACGAGTGGTTTAGCCGCGCAGCGTGCGAGATTGAATACCGTCGCTTTGCGCCTCCCGGCGCGATGGTCGCGGCATTTGCCTGGGATTAATATCGATTAACATCCCAGGCTATCCAATTCCATCGCTTCGCGATTATTGAATACCGTCGCTTTGCGCCTCTCGGCGCGATGGTCGTGGCATTCAACCTGGGATTAACATCCGATTAACATCCCAAGGCTATCCAATGCGATCGCTTCGCGATTCAATCGTTGTGCCTCCCTATCGTGCCTTTCCCTCGACAACACCTTTCACAACGCAGATGCCGAACAGGTTGAAGGTGGTTCGTTCGCTGTCAAACTCTGCGGATGGCGAGATGAAATCGATACTCACAAGAGGCGACTGGTTGTTCAAATCGACGACCACGTCGAACAGCGCCGGATCTCTTGTTGTTTTCAATGCACCCTTGACGAATCGATCGATCCCGTTGAGCCGCGGGGTGGAGTAGGGCGGTCCCGGTTGTGGAACTTCGTCGTCGTGCCAGTCGGGACAAACGAGCGTAAGCGAGTGAGTTGTTTCGTCGGCAAACTTCAGGACGATCGGCATTTCGCTCGTGCCGTTGCCGCCCGTTACCAGAAACCGAAGTGACGTTGCCGGTAAGCGTGGAACTCGGATCGTGACCGGATCGCTCATGATGTCCAACTGTAGAACATTGTTGCCTCCGTAAGCACCGAGGAAATGACTGTCGATCCGGCGATCTCGTGGCACTCCCTTGACATTCACGTCTTGATGTTCTTGACCGTTGAAGCCCGCAACTGGGATCAGACTTCCATGGTCCTGGTCAAGTGAATCGTTCTGCAGATCACCAAAATCCGCGACCACGTCGCGATTGAAGTAAGCAGACAGATCGATCGGCTCGATGGATTGGTCAAAGTCACCTGTCTCAAATCGTCCCTCGTCGCTCGCATCCGAATCCCGATCGTCAGTGGCATAAACCTGGGCACGCCAACGGTAGTTTGAATTCGGGATCAACAGGGCTAAAGGTATGAGAAACTCAGTGAGATGCTGAGTCGAGACGATGTCGATCACGGGCCGGCTGTCGTACAGATTGTCGGCAGACTCGTCATCCCGGCACACCTGCCAGCGGGTCGCCTTGTGATGGACCCAGCGGTGCGACATCTGGGGTGTCTCGATTCGTAGAACGATTTCCGCGCTCGGTGAAACCGTGTCTGGAATCAAGAGCGGCACCATCGGTGGGCGGGGTGTCAATTGCTCCACCTCACGCGCTAATTGATCACGACTGGTTGTTTCGAAGAGTTGAACGAGTGCGCGTCGAGCTTGGTTTGCCAGAGCACTATCTGGCCCTAAGGCCTTTTCGAAGAAGACAAAACTATCAAGTAGCGGCTGTTCGATCTCGTCATATTCCTTCAACTCCACATGCAGCGTGCCACGTTCAAGATGGATTTTATGCCGGACATGCGCCGAGACGCTTGATTGTGAAGCCAACTCGATCGCTCGAGTCAGCTGTTCCCGCGCCCCATCCAGGTCTCCATGGCGTCGCCGCAATGCGGCAAGGTGAGCGCGATTGACGGCATGCATTGATGCTCGAAAATCGTCGGGTAGCGAATCGAATACCTCGAGCATCTCGACGAGCAATTGTTCACGCTGCCGAGAGACGGCCGGCGGATCGGCGTTCCTTTGGTTCGGTAGTACGACATTCGCCATCATGTGACGCGCGATAATCCGTGTCTCAAAATTCTGGACGGGCGTGGCATCACTTTGCTCAATCGCAAGCGTGAGTGCACGTTGGGCTTCGACGAGATTTCCGGTTCGCAGCAAGTAATCGCCCAACGTGGCGTAGCCGGCGACGTGGAGTCCCGCGCTATTGTTTTCGCCCAGCTCGATAAAGCGGCGGATGTTGGTGATCGCTGCCGCATAGTCGCCACGCCAAGCGCGTATCGTGCCGTGAGTATGGTAAGCAGCAGACAGTTCGTAGCTTGGCAAGCCAAGTCGCTCGGCCATTTCAATCGCCTGCCTGGCCGTTTCTTGGGCATAATCCAGTTGTTGACGATCCAATTGATTTTCCGCCAAGCCCGCCAAGGCCCGCACGATCTCTCGATGGTCACCTTGGTAAAGCCGCCGACGAAGCTGAAGCGCTTCCTGCCAAAGTTGCGTTGCCTTGATGACATTGGGCAAATTCGCCCGCGCCGAGGGGTCACCTTCCCATTTGCCGTAGATCGTCGCCAGCAATTCAACACTATGAGCGTAATCGGGATGGTCGGTGCCGAGCAGTCTTCGATCCGACTCGACCACTTGCGTCATGATCCGTTCGGCCTCGTCGAATTCTTTGAGTTGAGCCAGCACATCGGCATACTTGGAAAGGACCACGTTCTTTTCGGGATTCTCCCCCGGCCAAATTCGATTGGCTATCTCGGCGGCTTGAGCCGTCAGTCGTTTTGCTTCATCAAGTTTGTTCACGGCAATCAATGTCGACCCCAAGCGGTGGAGACTCATGATGACCGAAGGATGATCCGGCGGTAGATGTTTTTGGTGGATCGCCAACGCTCGCCGCAAATGCTTTTCGGCCAATTCAAACTCCGATCGAAACCAGTGAATTGCGCCAGTACGATCCAGCACAGCTCCAATCGGAAGCGCATCCTTGCCACCGTTCAATTCGTAGATTTCAACAGCCTCGTTTAGCTGTTGCATGGCTTCGTCGTAGCGTCCCAATCTTTGCAGTGCCGACCCCAGATTTAGACGAGTGTCGGCGACCTCGCTCGCGTTGGGTCCAAATTCTTGGATGCTCAGCCTGAGTGATTCCTCATAGGCCTCGATCGCGGGTTCGTATCGGGCGATGCCCGAGTAGCCTCTTCCGAGGGCAAACAGCAGTTCTGCTCGGCCGGCCGGATCGTTTGAGTCTTCCGTCCGTAGGTCGGTTGCCCATTTGTCGAGGAAGTCGGCGACTTTCGCGTCGCGGCCCGCGGCATTCGGGTCGACCATCTGAAACAAACCATCCATGAAGTCCAGTCGCTCGGCCGCCGTGACATTTGCTTCGCGGGCGACTTTAGCTTGCCACGCCGTTCCGATAATGCCGACCAATAGCGAGACAACAACCACGGCGGATGCTCCCACAAGCGTTTTGTTGCGTCGGGCGAACATCTTGAGCTGGTAAGTCGCGCTGGGCGGATGGGCCGCAATCGATTCCTTGCGGAGAAAACGCCGAATGTCCGCCGCAAGTTCTCCCGCGGACTGATAACGTCGCGTCTTGTCTTTGGCCAATGCTGTCTTGACGATGGTTTCCAAATCGCCCCGCAGGTCTCGTCGAATCGCACTCAATCGCGGTGCTTCGCGGTCCCGAATCGTCTGCAGTGATTCCAAGACGTCCTGCCGGGAGAGATCAAACGGTCTCTGCCCAGTGAGGATTTCAAACAGGATCACTCCAAGTGCATAGACGTCGCTGCGAGTGTCGGTGTCTCCGGGCTTGCCAGCCGCTTGCTCGGGACTCATATACTCCAGCGTGCCAATGATCTGTCCAGTTTGAGTCGACATGGCGTTGAATTGAGCGTCCGCTTCGAGCGCTCGAGCAACACCGAAGTCAAGAATCTTTGGTTGGCCGGCCGAGTCGAGAAGAATATTCGCGGGCTTTAGGTCGCGGTGCACGACGCCTTTCTGATGGGCATGATGGATTGCATCGCAGACGGCTGCCATCAGCTCCAGACGAGTGTCCCGGGCAAGCTCCTGCTCTTCCGCCGAAACGGTGATCGGTTTGCCGTCGATCAATTCCATGGCGAAGAAGTATCGCCGACCCCCGTCAATCGGCTCACTTCCCGCTTCGAAGATTTGCGCGATACCAGGATGCCGCAACAGGGCGAGAACCTGCGTCTCGTACTCGAATCGTCGCTGCAGACTTGGTGATGCAAGATCGGAACGAAGGACCTTCAAGGCAACTTTCCGAGTTGGGTTTTCCTGGCGTGCCTCGAAGACCGTCCCCATGCCACCTTGACCGACGCGACGGATAATTTGGTATTGCCCCACCTTCGCCGGAAGACCGTCGAGTTGTTGTTCAACCTCCGATTGCACAAGTTTGGCCAAAGAATTGTCGAATTGACGGTCTTCTGTATCGGCCTCGAGAAACTTCAGCAGAAGATCGTGCAGTTGGGCATCAGTTTTGGCAATCTGGTCGAGTGCTTCCTGGCGTGCATGTTGAGGAAGATCACAGATGCGGAGGAAAGCCTCTTTTGCACGTGCGTAGTCAGTCAACTCGAACCTCGTTTATGATCTGGACGTGTATTGCCTGCAGGGCCGAGTTCAATGTAGCGAGCGCCCGCCCCCAAGTTCTTGTTTCAGCCAAACACGCGCGAATCGCCACTCGCGATCGACGGTGGACAGCGATACGCCCAGTTGCTCGGCAATTTGTTTGTGCTCCATGCCAGCAAAGAATCGCAAAGCGACGACTTCGTAGCTTCGTCTATCTTGGAGCTCCAAACGGTGTAGGGCCTCATCCAGCGAAAGCAGATCAACACCGCTCTGCTCTTCGACACAGAGGAGGGTTTCATCCAACGGTAGGCGTTCATGTTCACCTCCGCGTCGTTTGGCGTTTCGTTTTCGGGCATGTTCAACCAGGATCCGCTGCATGGCGCGGGCCATGGCTCCGTAGAAATATGCGCGGTTCGACAGCGCCGGCATGTCATCCTTTTTGAAGATTCTGAGAACGGCCTCGTGGATCAACGCCGTCGGCTGCAGCGTGTGACTGGCCACCTCGCCACGCATCGCTCGACCCGCAATTTGACGCAATTCCGCGTAAGAAAGCTCCAGCAAACGGTCACGCGCGGATGAATCTCCGCCTTCGATCTGGCGGAGGATCTCTTGAAAATCCTGCGAATGGGATGGCGAGTCCATGGTCAGCCCAGATTATAACAGTCCATCGTCAGCTGCCGAATTGGCCAACACTGGGTTCAGCACCAGGATTTTTTTGAGAAAGCGTGACACGTGATGTTTCTGGTTGACGCAGTCCCATGAGAGAGCGGGGAATCATGCTCCACCCGCTTTACACATCACGCCGGAATGAATGTTTTCGAGAACAACATGCAAGAACACCGAAAAAGGAAGCGGAAACCACGCGCTGGACGAAGGTCGTTCCAACCGGAGTTGCTCGAACCCCGGCAGCTGCTGGCCGCGGACCCAATTGTCGTCGACCTTGACCATCTGCGCGACTTTGAGGACCCCGACGATCAGTTCACGAGCCTCCGCGAGGCGCTCGCCATGGCCGACGCCAAGCCCGGTCCAGATACGATCACTTTTGCGCCCAACTTGAACTTTGGCACGATCACCGCGACCGGTGGCGAACTCGTGGTTAACTCTGACGTCAGGATCGACGCCTCGGATGCCGGTCTGCTTCGAATTGGACGACAACGCGGCAGCGTCGCGGACCATCGCATCTTTCGCATTGCGGCCGGTGCCAACGTCGTGATGAACAATGTCATCGTTCAGGGAGGCGAAACACAAACGGGCCACTTTGGAGGTAGCTATGGTGCGGGTATCTACAACGCGGGCACGTTGACACTGACGGACTCCGTTGTGGGTGGGAACGTACAGCGCGACCGTTTCTCTGATTCAGGTTCCCGTCGCGTCACTCCACTCGGTGGCGGCGCTGGAATCTACAACGCACCGTCCGCTAATTTGACGCTTGAGAATACGCACGTCGGATATCTACAAATCGACGACAGCGTCCTTCGCGATCTGGGCCTGGATCCGATGGATTATCGCGTTGGCGAAAGCCTCTTTCAGCTTGTTCCTAATAATCAAGCACAGGGCGTGGGGAGCGGTATCTTTAATCGGGGTCAACTGAGCATTACCGCAGATAGTTCGGTCTCGGGCAATCGAGGCAACTTTTTCGGTGCAGGAGTTTACAATGCGGCGGCGATCAGCATTGCCGACAGCCAAGTCAATTCAAATCGAGTCGACGGATTCCAGTTTGGTGGCGGTGGAATCTATAATTCAAATCAAATTCCAACCCGCTACATCCAGTACTTGAATGGCGATCCGGCTGAGTTCGAGTGGGGCGATGCGGGGACCACGACGACGCTTCGTGTCGAACGAAGCACGATCGATGGGAACGTCGCACGCTACGGCGGCGGTATCTATTCCAACTCAGGTGAGCTCTCGATCGTCGATAGCGAAATCGTTGGCAACGAGAGCGATCGGGGAGATGGCGGCGGCCTTTATCTGAGTTCCGGCAAAGCAATCATCGAAAGGAGTCTGTTGGAGGGGAATAGCGCCACTGACCTAGGCGGGGCAGTTCGCAGCCGTGACGATCTGACAATCAGAAACAGTACGATCGTGAACAATACGGCGAATGCAGGTGGCGCGGTCTATGCACGCAAGACTGAAGTGCTGATCATTCCTCGTGTGACAACAACCGACATCGCCCACTCGACCATTACCCGAAACAGCTCGACGACAGGAGCCTTCACTTTTCAGGGTGAAGCCCGAGTCTTTAACACGATTATTTCAGAGAATACCGGCGGTGACGTTCAGCTTCGCAACGTCTTTCTTGCGAGCACGTTCGATTCGCGTGGCTACAACGTGATTGGCACGGGCGATTACCAAGCCTCGGCGACTGATATACGCACAATGGATCCTGGCTTGGGGCCGCTTGGCGATTATGGTGGCGCGACTCGAACGATTGGATTAATGCCGGACAGCCCGGCGCTGAACAGTGGTCCGACGACGATCACCAGCACCATGGTCGACCAGCGCGGAGAGTCACGCATGGTCGGACCTGCCCTAGATCGCGGTGCCTTCGAATCGACGCCACATGTTCGCATGGAGGTGGACCGCCTTTCAGACGTCGCGGATGGTTACTATGCCCCCGGAGAAGTGTCACTTAGTGACGCGGTTGCGTGGGCAAATGCCATTCCCGGGCACGATACGATTCGATTCAGCCAGATGCTGTTGGATCAAATCGAAAGCGATTTCGACGGCAACGCAACCATCGCGCTCGGCGGGCAGCTCAACATTACTGACGACCTCACGATCCTTGGTCCCGGAGCAAAGGTTCTATCGCTAAGCGGTAACAAGCGATCTCGCATCTTTCAGGTTGAGGCCGGAGCATCACTCGAACTTCGTGATCTAACACTCACCGAAGGCCGTGCTCCCGCCAACGGCAACGGCGGAGCGATCACCAACTTTGGCGAACTCATGCTGAACCGAGTGGAGATCACTGATAGCCATGCACCGCGTCTAGGTGGAGCAATCTCGACCTGGTCAGGCTCAAAGTTGTCGATTGTGTCAAGTACGCTTGCCGACAATACCGCCGCCAAGGGTGGTGGGTTCTACACGAGAGGCGATGCTCACGTTGAGAACTCGACACTTGCTGAAAACTTCGCCGAAGAGTTCGGTGGAGCGTTTGTGAGCCTTGCGGGAAGCGTCACACTTGATCACTCCACAATCGTCGCAAATCACGCGCTGGAAAACTCTGGGGGCTTTCGAAATGAAGGCGCGCAAGTATCCGTGGCAAACAGCGTCGTTTCCGAGAATACGTCGAGCGTTGATGCGGACTATTCTCAGGATCCGACCTTTCCAGCGGGAGAAATCAACATTGGATCATTCAGTTTTGTCGGCAGTTCGATCGATCCTCTGCTCGGTCCACTTCGCGACTTGGGCGGACCTACGCGAACGGTAGGAATTCTACCCACCAGTCCGCTAATTGACGCTGCTGATCCCACCTCGTCACTCCGCACCGATCAGCGAGGCTTTACGCGGCCAATCGATTCTGCGATCGGTGGCGATGTGGGTCCAGCGGACATCGGTGCGTTCGAATATGTCGCACCGGACTTGGTTGAGGGTGCTCCAATCGTGGTCGACAATTTGGATTCAGCGTCGGGTGGCATCGCCGATGGTTATTTTGCTGCTCATGAGCTGACGTTGTCAGAAGCCGTATTGCTTGCGGCGGAACTGCCAGGTGCCAACACGATTCAGTTCGCTGAGTCTTTGTTTGTCGATGGTACCGGACAATCGGAGTCGCGCGAGATCACGCTCGAGGAATCGCTTCGATTATTCGGCGAGTTGGAAATCATCGGGCCAGGGGCCGACTTGCTCACGATCCACGTTGGCAGCGCAGACAACGGCTTCGACATCACAGACATCGCAAAGGCGACCATTCGTGACTTGACCATCGACGGCGACGACATCGGTCGGGGGATTCACAACACCGGTGATCTAACGCTGGATCGCGTGTACGTCACCGAGGGCTACGCGGAAGACGGAGGTGGGCTATTCAATGCGGGTAACGCGATTCTCAACCGCTCCACGATCGCCAACAGTGCGGCTGACTCGCGTGGTGGAGGCGTGTTTAATGCAGGCATCGTCTCGGCCACGAACAGCACGCTTTCTTCGAATCGAGCCCGCGACGGAGCCGGATTGTGGAATCATGTTGCTGCAACAGCGGGCCTCCTGCAGAGCACGATTGCCAACAACCAGGCCGATATTCATGGCGGGATTCGGAATGTCGGTACGCTTCGATTGCAAAGCAGCATCGTCGCCGCGAATAGCACTAGCAGTACGCTACCGCGATCCGACATGGGCAATGCTGGTAAGTTGATCAGTGACGGGTATAACCTTGTCGGCATTGCTCCGAGCGACCCGGTGAGCTTTGCCGTGACCGATCTGGTTGATGAGGAGCCAGAGCTAACCGATCTCGTTTCCATCCGCGGCTCGGTTCCGATGCACGGCCTGTTGCCCAGCAGTCCCGCAATCGACGCGGCCGGCAGCCTGGGGCAACCTATCGACCAAACGGGAACCGCTCGACCACTCCCGATCGGCGGAGCCTATGACATCGGGGCATTCGAAGCCAAAGAGTTGTTCTGGAACGACCCGCTGGTCGTGACTGATCTTTCGGACGTGCATGACGCGGAATACGAACTCGGTCTCACGTTGCGCGAAGCCATTCTCTGGGCGAATCGCAAAGATGCGTCCGGTCGCGAAGATCACGTCGATCGGATCATTGTCGATCCGGTTTTGGCCGAAGACATGCTCACGGACTTCGAGACCGGCGCTGCCGGATTCACCATCCATCTATCTGACAATCTGCTAATCGAAGATGCGGTTAAGATTTCCCCATTTGCAGGCTTGGATTCAGACGATCTACCACCGGGCCTACTGCAGCTCACAACCGACGGTAGTGATCGGATCCTGACTGTCCTTGGTGAGGCGGAATCGGTGATGCTTGAGGACATCACGGTCATGGGTGGAGGCGGAGTCGATCTTGGCGGTGGCATCTTCACGGCTGCGGACCTGCAACTGAAGAATGTGATTCTGCGCGATAACCATTCGCTGCGATACGGTGGTGCGATCGCGACGGTCGCTGGCAACCTGATGCTCGATCACAGCTCGCTGCTCGAGAACACCAGCGAGAGCGCCGCTGGAATCAATGCCGCTCCTGACACCGTCGTTGACATTGCGTACTCAAGTGTCGAACGAAACCGAACAACAGTCACTGTCGGACGCAACGTTGGCATCGGCGGTGGCGTTCGGAGCGAAGGTCACCTGCGCGTCATGTCCAGTACATTCACGGGGAACGTAGCGCAGACAGGAGGCGCGCTGACGAGTCTCGGTACTCTGCAGATGGACAACGCCACGATCACTGGCAACCGAGCCCGATACGGCGGCGGCATGCTGACACAAAATAGCTCGGTCATCAACAACTCCACGATTACGGCAAACAAAACGATCGTTGACGGTCGAGATAGTTTCGGTGGCTCGCAGGATGGCAAAGCGATTCGAAACCGTGGGACGCTCGAACTGAACAATTCGATTTTGTACGGCAACCTCGCCGAAAGTGGCCAAACTGCGAATTTGTTGAATGTATTCAACGAAAGTCTTAATGGAGTCACGGCGCAGGTCATCTCGCGCGGAAGCGTTTACCAAGAGGGGGCTGATGTTTCAGAAGAGAACCCGAGGCTCCTGCCGCTGGCCGAAAACGGAGGCCCGACGAAAACTCATGCCCTCAGGCCAGACAGTCCCGCGATCGACGCCGGCCTACCTGCTTACACGCCCATTGTGGATCAACGTGGTCGACCGATCGTCGACATACCTGGCATCTCTGCCAACGTCGTGGACCAGGGCGCCTACGAAGTTCAATCGATTGTTAACAGCAATTGGAATTACTCAGCGCGTGGGCTAAGCCAATTTGGCGAAGGCCAAGCAAGCGTCTATGGATTTGGATTCGATGACGGTCGGGCGAACAGTCGCGTCAGTCGTGATCCCCTCTTTATTGGTGTGCCCTTTGATACTGGGCCGATGAAGCTCGGTGGTATCACCGATGTTGTGGGCGCGAAATTTGGTGGGGAGGTGCGAGCGGATTTTGCCGGACGTGTTGGATTCGATCTCGGGGTCTACGCGAATTCCGGCTCGGTTGACGTCGACTACGGTGGCATGCTGAACTATGTCGTCGACGAAGATCCGGACTCCAACGCGATCGACGTGGCGGCGTTCCTTGAGATCGACGAGGGCAGTCTCTATACCGTGTCGCCGAAGCTTGGCGCGTACATGGATCTAGTGCTCGAGCTAGATGCCAGCATCGGAGCCAGTGGCTGTTTGTTTGGTTGCGTTGGCTTTGATGTACCGTTCAGGGTGGATGAGAAGCTCGAGATGTTCGCCATCAATCGACAGGCGCGCGACGCAGCCGGCAGGCCGGCATTTCTCGATGCCGACGGCAAGGTCGTGGTTCGCCAAGGAAATGAATCCTTGGGCGATGGCGTCGTGCCCTTTTTTGATGGAGACATTCGTATCGCCGGGCTCAACCTCTGGGCCCCGCCGATTGACGTCGGACCTCACGACCTTGACGCAAAGGCCGAACAACGGTTGGCGGGAGAACGACTTGCTAATGCCAATGCTCGACTGTCAAAAGGCAACAACGAAATCAATCGCATCGATGAGATCGCAAAAAGGCAGGGGGTGAAACCCGACTCGCTTCCCGATGATCTCAAGAATCGTCGCGAGGCCGCAATTCAAAACGTCATCAAAGCCAACCGCGACAAGACGAAGCTTGAAGCCGACGTAAAAAAGAGCAATCCGGCGCGGAATGGAAAGCGGACTCTAGGAGGTGGAAATGGACTTCAGGTCAGCTTCGCCGAGGCGTCCGGCAGCTTGTTGGGTGTGAAAGGCACGGTGAGCGCCGTAGCAGAAAGCGCCAAATTTGATCGTAGCCCCGCCATTGTCGAAGCAGGTTTCAGCAAGCAGATCGGCAGCCTGTCGCTGACGATGCCGGATGTAAATCTGCGTGACGTCACCCCCGCAGCCAGCGGTAGTTTGACTGCTTCGACGTCGGAATTCCCAAAGAGTTCTCAACTCGATGAGAAGCGGCAGCTGGCCAATCTTCAAGTGGACGCGGCGGGGCTCCTCGGGCCTCTGCTGGGCATACCCGCCGGGAGATACTCGGCATCACTCGGCCCCCTTTCGCTAACCGCACAGCTCATCTCATACGACATTGGACCCCAACTGAATGTTACGCAAGATGTTTCTGCAACGCCCTACGCAAAGAAGATCACCTTTCAGCTCGACGCTGATGCTCAAGTCCGTGTTAATGACAACGACGTCGATCTTAAAAACTTAAGCTTCTCGTTTAAGCCGGGTGATCGTGTTTCCATAGAACCAAAGGAAACAGGACCCATTGAGGTCACGCCCACGCTGACGATGGATGTGCGATTTCAAAACGATCTAGGACTCGATATTGATCTCCAAGGGGCACTCGAGGCTTTGTCAGTTGGCTTGAACGTGGGCAACAACGAGATCGTCAAGGTCGGACCTCTGGTGTCAGAAAAGCACACCCTCGGTACACTCGATCTGGGCAGCATCTACAAAGAATCATGGAATCTCTTTGAGCAAACCATCGGCTTGAAATCCTTTCCAATCGGTGCGAGATCGCACGATGGTTCTACGGCCGCATCCGCGTTGATGGGTGAAGTCAGCTCCGACGGTCTCTCTGCGTCGGTATCGACGGCAATTGCCGATACGAATCAACCTGTCTTCTTTTCGAAAGATATTGTGACCGAGCGTGGCGAGCAGCTGTGGTCGCAACTTGAATACTCAGTCAGGGGCAACGACATCACTTCCATCTATGTCTTGGATGACGGCGTGACAGTCGAGGTATTGGACAACGAGGACGGAGTGGTTGAGACATTGGAACCGATGGTGGGCCGCGAAGTTGTGCTCACAGAGCCAACCTCAAAGTTGCGGATCTCGGACATCCCCGGCGACACCTCTCGTGTTGCTGTGGCACTGAAGTTTGCTTCGGCGGACCCGACAAATGTCGAAATGCAGTTGGCAGGAACATCTGAATCACTTTTGCTAGAAGAAGTGACTGCTGGAAATACGGCTGAACTTGATCAATCTGTCATCGACAATCTTGGAGCCGCTGCGGTCATCGGATTCGACGTCGATGGAGATGGCCTCGAATCGCCATTGACCGACGGCGTTCTGCTAATGCGGTACATGGACGATCTGCCGGGGGAGGCGCTGATTGTCAACGCACTGGGTCAAGATGCGACTCGTGGCCCTGAGCAGATTCGAGCTTACATTGACGAAGTGCTGGATCGAACCGAACTTCTGGATTCAGGCGAAAGGATCCTGACGCTAGACATTGATCATGACGGCTTGCTGAAATCGAATACTGATGGTCAGCTCATCGCCCGTTTCCTGGCGGGGTTCACTGGGGCTGAGCTGGTTGCGGGGGCGGTCAGTGCCGAGGGACGTCGAACGGATCCTGAAGAGGTCGCTGAGTTCCTACGACTGGGTCGCGTGACGACCAACAATGAAGTCGTGATGCGGCCAGACGAAAACGACATCTTGGTCACGAGTCAAGGTTCTGGGTTTGATGATGTGATTCAGTTCGGTGGCGGGTTTGACATATTCGGTGTCGAAGACGCCCTAGATGCCTCCGATGCTCCTGCCGGCGCCGCGGTAGGTAACCCAAATTTTGAGGGCGTTGCGGGATCGGCGGCCGAACTCGCCGCGATGCCTCATTCGGCAAGTCCTCAGCAAGCGAGCAGACTCCGAGAGTTCGGCTTCATCCTTACGAATTTTGGCAAGACCATTGCCTACGACGAAATGTGGCTCGACGACCAGCGCGTTTCTCGTGTCGCGAAGGGCGCACCGTTTAACTACGCCAATGAACAATTTGATGATCTGGACGCCGACGATTCTTCACGAATTAGTCGGCGTACTAGCTCAAGCGTGCTCGGCCGCGATGAACCGATCTACGTGCAGGTCCCGGATGCCGCCGGCTACACATACCGAGCGCTTGGCGGCTATCGGTTCGAGAAACTCGCAATTGATCTGCAGGTCGGCGACAACGGTTATCTGGGCGAAGGTTTCGATTTGTATCGTGGTGTGAAGTTCACTGACGCGGATGGCGTGGAGTCGACT
>CAJHYQ010000810.1_pt1 | contig 87734 bp, 62 predicted proteins | sample 9198721 | NCBI WGS metagenome assembly CAJHYQ01 (sample SAMEA7708357, study PRJEB35096) | sediment metagenome | biome: marine neritic benthic zone biome [ENVO:01000025]; feature: sediment [ENVO:00002007]; material: shallow marine sediment [ENVO:03000034] sea grass bed [ENVO_01000059] ... | reverse complement strand
CCCGTAATGCAGGCACGGCAAAGGTCTTGGCCCGGCTTTCTGATGGCGCGAGCGACCGATTCGACCGGCAAATATCGTAAGCTATCGGCGCCAAGTGCCTTGGCCATATCGGCGTGGACCGTCTCCGTCAGATGTCCGTCTTTCATGAACTTCGGCGCAAACAGCTCAGTGACGGTGGACATGTCGATCCCGTAAAAGCAGGGTGCGATGATCGGCGGGCAAGCCACCCGCACATGGATCTCTGCGGCCCCACCCTCCTCACGGATTCGATTGAGCAACACCTTCATGGTTGTCGAGCGTACGATCGAGTCTTCGACCAGAATGATTCGCTTCCCCTCGAGCACTTGTCGCAGCGGTGTGTATTTGATCTTGGCGGCTTCCTGCCGGCTCTTGCCGCTCTCGATAAAGGTACGGCCCGAATAACGATTGCGAATCAGGCCCTCGCGACTGGGAATCTTCAGGTGGAAGGCCATTGAGTCGGCAGCCGCCTTGCTGGTATCAGGCACCGGCACGATGATCGTGTCGCTATCAAGCCGAACGCTACCGTCTTCGATCTCGAAGCGTGCCAGCTCCTCGCCCAGTGCGGTTCGAGATAGATAGACGCTGCGATCGTCGAGCGTACTGGCCACGTTCGCAAAGTAAATCCATTCGAAAAAGCAGTGGGCACTCCGCGGACTGTCCGCAAATCGCTCGATCCGCAACTCACCGTCGGAAATGATCACGGCCGTACCGGCCTTGAGCGAACGTATCTTATCGCGTGGAAATCCCAGGTTTGCCAAAGCAACACTCTCGCTGGCGGCGGCAAACAGCGGTCCGTCAATCGCATAGCACATCGGCTTGATGCCGAGCGGATCGCGGGCCACCAGCATTTGACCGCAAGCATTCAGGAGCGCCAGACTGTAGGCTCCATCAAATCGCTGCGCTACATTGCGCATCACCTGCAAGAGATCGTCTCGGGCTTCGCCACTGAGCTCTCGGCTGAGCTCGTGCATGATGATTTCTGTATCCGTCTCGCGGGCCAGATGATGGTCATCATCATTGAGCAGCTGATCGCGCAAACGGCTATAGTTGGCCAACTGTCCGTTGAAGGCGAAGCTGAACCACTTGTACTTTTGCAGATGGTGACGTTCAAAAGGCTGAGCGTAACTGCGGTCATCCTTACCACAAGTGGCATAGCGAACGTGCCCGATGGCAGCCCGGCCGGCATACTCCGACATCAGGCTTTCGCGTTTGCCGGTGTGAGAAAGACGGAACACCTCGGCAACCGTACCAACGTCCTTATGCGTGTCGATCAATTGGGCTCGACGGGGATTGTAGGTGGTCATCCCCGCGGCAAGTTGACCTCGATTCTGGATGTCCAGCAACATGCGAGGCATCAGGCGAGAAGCCTCATCGACCCCCAGGTGGGGGCACATTGAACTCCTGGCGTCCCCCGGAAGATGGTAAATTGCGGCCACCCCGCATTCGTGATGGATCTCACTCATTAAATGTATTCGTGCCTCATAGAAGCCGGTCAGACCGAATCACGATGCTCATCCCGGGCGTTTGGTTGTCATCCGTTCTCATGCCCTCGCCAAGAACTGTCAGCATGCGATCATTCTATTCACGAGGGGCATTCTTCTCAACCGAGCCGGGGCCGACGTCCACGGCTGATGGATGTCAAGTAGGATCAATGTAGACGGTCCGGAACACCCTAAAATCGCCGAGAAACGCAGAGTTAGTGAGTCGCTATGACGGACTTAGTTCGCCAGGAAATCGTCTCGGGCGTGTCACCGATTGTCGTGAAAGTCGGCACTCGCGTCCTCACGCGTCCGGATGGTCGCCTGAATGATCAACGGATTGGCCACCTCGCCGAGCAGATCAATTCGCTGGTGGAGCGGAATCATCGAGTGATTCTCGTCAGCAGTGGCGCGGTCGGCGCGGGTATGTCCGAATTGCAGCTGACGCAACGCCCCTCGGATCTGGCACAGCTCCAGGCCGTCGCGGCCATTGGACAAACAAAACTTATCGAGGCCTACGATCGCATCTATCGTCCGCATGACTACCACGCAGCCCAGGTGCTGCTGACAGCCAAGGACTTTCACGATCGCGCCAGTTATTTGAATGTCCGCAATACGCTCCTATCTCTGCTTGAGCTCAATGCAATTCCGATCATCAACGAAAACGATACGGTGGCGGTTGACGAATTGATGACCACGTTCGGTGACAACGACCGACTCGCAGCGCTGGTGACTAACCTGGTTCGAGCCCCGCTGCTGATCATCCTTTCTGACGTAGACGGTCTTTATGACGGGCCCATTGACCACCCGGATTCGAAATTGCTGACAACGGTCTCACGCATCGATGAAACCGTGCTGTCCTACGCCCGAGACCGAACCACGGGACTAAGCAAGGGTGGGATGACCAGCAAGCTCCAGGCGGCTCATATGGCGACCGTCGCGGGCGAAAACGTGATTCTGGCCAACGGACACGAGCCGAACATTCTGATCCGGATTATGGACGCTGAGACGGTCGGGACGGCCTTTCTGGCCGCGGGCAAGACCGTCAGCCCTCGAAAACGCTGGATCGGCTTTTCCGCCCGACCGCACGGACAAATCGCGATGGATGACGGTGCCTGTCGTGCGGTGGTCAACCAAGGCAAGAGTCTGCTGGCCATCGGCGTCGTCAGTGTGCAAGGAAAATTCACGAAAGGAGACGTGGTCGCACTCCGCGATCCAACGGGACGCGAGTTGGCGCGTGGCCTGACCAATTACAGCTCCGACGAATTGAATCGCATCAAGGGACTCCGCAGCGGCGAGATCAGTGAGGCGCTCGGACATTGCCCCTACGACGAGGTCGTGCATCGCGACAATATGACGCTCACACAGGCCGACAGTGGGGCTTTGGATCGCTCAGCTGGCGACGTGTAATAAGCGAACATCTTGCCACCCGCAGCCCTCGCGGGACGCAACTCGCCTCATCAAAACCCGCCTCCGGCGGCAGTTTTTGGGGCAATCAGCAATTGGTGTACAAATGCTATTGACTCTGTACACACGTATATTATATTCACAGTAGCTGGACATCACTCCTCCCACCGCCAAGAAGTCTCACTATGTCGCTGGAACAACTGACAAAACGTCAGCGTGCCGTCTACGAGTTCATTCGAGACAAGATCCAAAACCGGGGCTACGGTCCAACAGTTCGTGAGATTGGCGAACGGTTCAAGATCAGCTCACCGAACGGCGTGATGTGTCACCTCAAGGCGCTCGAAAAGAAGGGGGTGATCACACGAGAACCGAATATGTCGCGGGCGATCCGATTAGCTTCACGCGACGAAGAAGAAAAAGGATTGCCACTGGCGGGTCGTGTTGCAGCGGGCGTGATGCACGAGGCCATCGAACAGGACGAGAGAATCGATTTCGGGTCTATGTTCGCCCGTAAGAGTCAGTTTGTGCTCGAAGTGAGCGGCGATTCGATGATCGAAGCACAGATTGCCGACGGAGACTACGTCGTCGTGAAACGCCAACGGGTCGCTTCTCCCGGCCAGATGGTGATTGCACGAACCGAGGACGGCGAAGCAACACTCAAGTATTGGTTTCCGGAAGCCAACCGAATTCGTCTACAACCCGCAAACAGCCAGATGGATCCAATCTACGTGAAGGACGCACAGGTAATCGGTGTCGTCGTTGGCGTCGTGCGGCAGGTGTGAAAATCCAGGGCCCAGGCCCTAACACGCCGTTTCAGGCTAGCTAGCGCTGCTCAGCGTGAGATGTCGTATTCATCGATCTTGCGGTACAAGGTTGCACGACCGATTCCTAATAGCTTGGCCGCCTCAGGTACCTTGCCCTGAGTCTTGCGCAACGCATCTTGAATGAGCTTCCGCTCCCAGTCGGCGATCCGCAGGGACACCGGTTTATTCGGAAGGTCGACCGACTGGATTCCCAGGTCCTCGGCTCGAATCACATTCCCTGGGGCCAATACCACGGCACTGTCGATCACGTTGCGTAATTGCCGAACGTTGCCTGGCCAATCGTAGTCCAGCATCCGTTGACGTGCTTTGGAATCCAGCTTCAGACTGGGCCGCCCATGCCGCTTGCGAAAGTGCTCCAAGAAATGATTCACCAAGCGATCGATGTCATCACCTCGATCGCGGAGCGGCGGAATGTTCAATTCGAAGACCGTCAGTCGATAATACAAGTCTTCGCGAAACTTCTTCTGAGCCACAAGTTCCTTGAGATCACGATTTGTGGCCGCAATAACTCGCACATCGACGGTAACGTCCTCGATTCCACCAACTGGTTGAAACGCGTGCCCTTCCAGAATCCGTAGCAGCTTGGCCTGCCCCTCCTGTGGCAATTCGCCGATCTCATCAAGGAACAGCGTACCGGTATCGGCGCGCTGAAACCATCCTTCGCGATCTGCATCAGCGCTGGTGAACGCACCCTTTTTATGACCGAAGAGTTGACTTTCGATTAGATCCCGTGGAATGGCCGCACAGTTGACCGATAACATGGGACGATCGGCGCGAAGGCTTGCGCGGTGCAGTGCGCGAGCCACGAGTTCTTTGCCAACACCGCTCTCGCCTCGAACCAGGACACAGCCACTGGCCTGCGCGACCCGCTCGATGAGCGATTTGAGTTCCAGCATCGCATCGCTTTCACCAATCAACTCATCAAATGCGGCGGAGCTGTCCACGAGCCGCGCGTGTTCAGCTTCGAGTGCAGCCTCTTTGCGTGTCCGCACGAGAGCCACCGACATTAAGTTGGCGACGGAGATTGCGAAATCGAAATCGGACTGCCGAAATCGACCGTGCTTGAGGTACAGGTGCAAGGCGCCTAGTGTGCTCTTGTTCTTAACGAGCGGAACACAAATGGCATCGGAATAGCGACGCAAGGTCTGGCGAGATTGCGCATCCTGGTTCGAGATCCAAACGGCTCTGCCCTGCTCCGAAACAACGCTCTGCAAATCACTGCTGAGCGAGATGTCTTCGTCAACATCGGGCAGCACAAACTTCGGTCTCAGTTGACCATCATCGTCAGCCCAAAGAAAGCCAACCACGGCGGCCTTCGTACGCTCGTGCAACAAATCTAACGAGGTCTGGATCACCGGATCCGGCTGATGATACTCAAGTAGCTTGACGCTGAGTTGGTAGATAATAAGCAAGTCATGGGCGAAGTCCGCATTCTCCAGGGCCGTCAGCAAAATCTGGCTTGAATCATCCGGCTTGATCTTGGCCTCCATGACAATGGTTTGCGATTCGTCTACCGTGCGCACGGCAGTCCGCGTTGGTGGTTCATCGGAGAGATGGAATATGAACTCGGTTGCCCCAAACCGCAGCGTGCTGCCGTCGCTTAATTTGACTTTCTCAACACGCTCATCGTCCACATAGCATCCATTGCGACTATCAGCATCACGCAGCCACCATCCGTCCTCGGAACGAATTAACTCGGCATGGACGCGTGAGCAGATCGGATCCACCAGTACGATTTCGCATTCGGTGCCACGTCCAATTCGATTGGGATGATTCGGGTGCAACAGGAAGTTCGTCCCCATCCGCGGCCCGGACGTCATCGTCAGATATGAGTAGTCATCTTTCGTCGAATTCAACATCAAGTCCGATCCAAGAAAACTCGAATGCGTTGACGCCTAATTTAGCTCGCGGGCGTCCCGTTTGAAAACGTCAGTGTCTAGATGGCTGTTGAAATCTCACGCAGACAACGCGGCTCGGAAGCCCATGCAATCCGCCTCGCGAGGCAACCCGACGCCTCTAATATCTTATTACCCGGCGCAGCATGAGAAAGCCAGCGGCGAGCAAAACCAGGTTCCCCAACCAAACCGTGTAGGGCGGGACCGCCCCATCCTTGCTGCGATCAACGGCAAACGCCAATAAAGGATAGTAGACGAGCAGAATCGGCAAGAAACAGGCAGCAAAGGTTGTAAAGAAGTTTGTGGTTCGCATACGAATGGCCAAGGGAGCACCTAGTAAAACGAAAAAGAAGCAACTGAAGCCGTTAGCCCATCTTCGCCACGGTTCGAGTCGAAGTCGACGTAAACGGTCTCGAGCATTCTTGATCCTGCCACGGCGCACATCCCAACTGGAATCATCTGCCAGATCCGTGAAGGCCCCGGTCATCATTTGGAACGCCGCGGACGTAGCGCTTTGCTGTTCGAGCACATCGGTCATCGTTTTCTGCTGGCGAGCTTCTTGCGAAATCTTGCGGAGCTGGATCACCGAGGGACTATCTGCCTTATTCCCCTTTCGCGTTGCATCCAGTAGCGGGATCACCTGTTCATAGGTGTCAGGAAACGCGAGGGTTCCGCGGCCCACCATATCGATCGTCCCGTTGGTGAGCAGGATGCTAAGCGTGTTCTGCTCCGTGTCACTTCGCAACTCAGCCTCAGACGCGTTAATGCTGACCGTTGGCGCGCTCCGCGAACCGTGGATTTCGATCATGGGCGAGATCAAGCGTCGTCCGACGACATCCTGCACGTTAATTGATATCAGACGAGTATGATACGAGCGTTGAGTACGCAGCATGTTGTACGCAATCTCTTCGACCGATTCGACAACGACTCGGTAGATCCCCGTTCTCCCCCAGGACACCGCGATGTCGTTGATCCATACCGCCACAAGGCTGATGAGGAATCCGAGAATCAAAGCGGGTTGAATCACCGATAAGGGTGATATTCCCAGCGACTTGAGTGCGACAATTTCATTGTCCGCTGACATTCGCCCAAAGACACTACACACCGACATCAGGATCGTGGCCGGCACGGAAACCTGTAGTGCCACGGGGACGACATAGGGAACCATGCGCATGATCGGTCCCAGACCAAGCCCCTCGGAAAGACCCTCCTTGGCCACGCCAGCAAAGATCAAAACGAGAGTAATGCCGGTCAACGTGAGGGCGAAGACCGACAGCAATTCGAACAGCACGTGACGTGTGATACGGCGCATGGAGGCGACAACTCCTCAAGGAATCGCAGTTTCAGGAGGCGAACTGTATCAAGATGCGAGCCAACCGCAAATGACATCTTTCCTATACAGTTCCGACGGTGATTGCGTTCGAGCGCTAGCATAAGTTCGTCGTTGACGAAATCGGCCAATTCGACTACATTCCCCCCGCTTCACTAACAGGATCAATACGGATTCACGGAGTGTCTTTACATGCTTTTTCCGACCGAGCTAACGCGGTCACCGCGAATTGCGGCATGCGACATGTGTGAAGGCACAAGCTTCGATCTGCTGTCACGCGTCGACCGACGGGGTGATCCTTTAAATACCGTAATCTGCCGAGACTGCGGCCTCATCTCTCACGAAAGAATTCCCACGGACGTAGAGCTACACGATTACTACGAATCGCAGTACCGTAGCGACTATCACGGAGAGTTCGAGCCGTCGGCATATCGTGTCCTGCGAGCATGGGATGGCGGTGCTTGGCTGATGAAGCGCCTGTTGCCATTTGTCCCACGCGAGGGACACGTGTTCGAGGTTGGGGCAGGGATTGGTTGCACCGTCAAGCTATTCGAACGGGCGGGCTACCGCGCCAGTGGCATTGAGCCTGGCATTGGTTTCAGCCGATTCGCTCAGCGTGCATTCGGTGCATGCGTTACTCGCGCGTCACTATTCGACATGCCGCCGGTACGCGCATACGACTTTATCCTGTTGGTCCACGTCATCGAACACTTCAATTCGCCAAGACGCGCTCTGGAATACATTCATTCCATGCTAAGACCTGGCGGTAGGATCTACATCGAGTGCCCTAACGTATCGGCACCGCATGCAGCTCCTGGAAGACTCTTCCATACCGCTCACATTTACAACTTTACGCCTGACACGCTCGGTGCTCTGGCAGAATCGTGTGGCTTTCTGTTTCACGCACGACTCAGTCAACCGCATTCACGCGAGATTCGACTCGTACTTGAGCGCGGTACGCCGCGATCTGTACGAATCCCGGACCACAGCTATGAGCATACGCTGAGTCGCCTGCGACACTACAGTCCTTTGACGTACCATTTGCGTCCAAGCTATGTGCTGCATCGAATTCTACGCGACGTGCGAATGGGCTCGAATCGAATCATGGCCCGCCAGCGGCTTCATCGGTTATTGCAGCAATGCGTTGCTACGCCCGGCCAATCGCATCGACGCGCGGCCTGAGACAAGGCGTTAAGAATCGTCCGCCGACGCATCCGTGTGACGCAACGCGTCTACGAAAACACGAACGGCAACGGCCAGCATCTGGATCCCCTCGACGTGCTCACCGTTCGTCGATCGAGTTCGCGCTTCCGCCAGGCAGGCATCAATCCGCGATCGATACGCCAATGGCGTGCTCCCGAATTGCGTTAACGCCTGCTGAACTGAATCGTAAAGTCGTGTCACACCCTCTTCCGAAATAGGACAGCGAACCTCGACATAGGGTCCGCTGCCAAGTCGCTTGCCACCCACGAGCGCAATTCCGTCCTTGGTTCCCATCTTTTGCCAAATGGCAACGGGAATCGCCGCCAGGCCCAATAGAAGTGCCACCAGGGCCAACAGAGGTAATTTTGATATGGCCAAGCCTGCTGCAATCAACCAACTGACGGCCATCAGGATCCATACGCCCACATGTACGTTCGGTTCGGGCTTGAGCTCAGTGCCCACGACAAGCGGTTCGCTACGAACGTGACGCGTCGTCAGGGAATCGCCAAGGACTTTGATGACGATCACGGTAATGTTGTCGGGACCACCGCGAACGTTGGCAAGGTTCACGAGCAATGCAGCAGCATCATGCGGCGGCATGAGAGATAGCACCAATCCAATCTCTTCGTCCGACAGCTTGCCGGTCAGACCATCGCTGCAAAGCAAGAATGTGTCATTCAATCGAATCTCGTAGGGACCCTCCAGGTCGACCTGAACTTTGAATTGCGGGCCTAGCGATCGCGTGATGACGTTTTTGGGAATACTGATGGCCGCATCCGTGTCCGCGATCTGCCCCGCTGCTTTCATCTCCCAAACAAGACTGTGGTCAAACGTCAGTTGCTGCAGGCTGTCGTCACGCAGGCGATAGACCCGGCTGTCGCCAACGTGGGCCACCAGTGCGCCTTGAGGAAGCAGCAACAGCGAGCTGCACGTCGTTCCCATGTTGTGGAATTCGGTGTTGGCCTGACCACGCTGATGGATTTCGCTGTTGGCCTCTCGAACGGCCTTCAGAATGGCCTCGGGTGGCGATAACAAGCGATGCTGGCAGTAATGGTGAGAGACGCTTTCGACGGCCATTTTGCTGGCCAACTCGCCCGCCGCGTGAGCCCCCATTCCATCGGCAATCACGAACAGATGACCGCGGTTCTTCCAAATCTCCTCGTCATCGTGAGTTAGCTCAAGATGCGCGTCTTGATTGTTCAACCGCCGCATGCCGATGTCGGAGACAACAGCAAACTGCAGAGGAGAAGTCAGGTTGTTCGATGAGTGAGCCATCTTGGGACGCCGGCGTTCAGCGATCTCCGCCTGGATGCATGCAGAGGCCGCATCGGGGCAGTGATTGCGTCGATTTCACGGTCGCAGACAAGCGTCTCCACGCCAGCGAAAGGGCACGGATCATCGCAAAACCCGCCATTGTAGCGGTCCCCAACCAACCCGAACAGGCATCTGAAAAGCCCCAGACTTTCGATCTGGATCCGATTCCGGCCGGCTACTATACTTCGCCACCTCTTCTTGAATATCGGCCATCGCTTTTCCTCGCCGAATGAACGCACGAAACATCACACTGCTGCTCATTGCGTGTTTATCCTTGACCGGATGTGTTCGCCGACGGATGACCGTCCGCACCAATCCGCCTGGAGCAACGGTGTACATCGACGATCAGGAAATCGGCACCTCACCGGTCTCCACGTCGTTCGTCTATTACGGCACCAGGAAGATCCAGACAGTTAAGGACGGCTACGAGACACAAACCGTGATGCAGCGGGTCAGAGCCCCATGGTATCAGATTCCCGGCATCGATTTTGTCGCGGAGAATCTTGTTCCGCGCGAGATTCGAGACGAACGAATCGTGGAAATCGAGATGGAGCCCCAGCGAAATGTTTCGACACGGCAACTCCTAGATCGTGGCCAACAACTCCGCACGTCAACTCGCGAAGGGTACGCGGTCCCGACGCCCCCAAGTGTCGAATCGTCCACGCCGATGCCCAACACAGCGCCTAGCGAGCTGCCACCGCCCTTCACGCCCAGCATTGACTCACCGAACGTGACACCGGCACCGTTTTTTCCGTAAGGTCTTTGCTGGGAGCCAGATGGCCTTCATTTCCAGCCCTCGCCCTGAGACTCAAGTCTCCGGACTCAGCCCTTTGAGCCTTACTTCAAACCCGACTGCTGGCGACCCACCGCGCCCCGAAGGATTCGCCCAGGATTCCGGGCAAGTTTATCGGTGACGACACGAGCGTTTTCGACCACGGGCTGTAGGCGATAGGTCAAGTCTTCAACATTGCCGGCCGCGTTGTTCAAGCGTTGGTACAGATCGGGATTGTGCACAAACTGGCCGAGCGAACCCTCGCTATTGTTGATGGCCTTGCTGAACTGCTGAAGCTCGAGCAAGACGCCATCCAGGCGAGCCAGGCTTTGCTCCAGTGAAGAAGCAATCTCGGAACCCCGTTCTCCGAGCGGTTTGGTCAGACCCTGCAGATACACGAGGTTCTGTTCGGCTTCATCTGCAACGCGACTGAGACCTGCAATCAGATTGCTTGCGTCGGACAACACCTGAGGCACTTCATCCAGCGCTAGCTTTAACTTCAGCATGAGCTCTTCGTCGGTCACCACATCTTGCACGGCGACCATGGTCGTGTCGAAACGGCCAAGGGCGGTTTCGGTCTTGCTCATGATTCGGTTGAATTGGTCCTGATTGTTCACGACCAACACATTCAGGTTTCTGGCGACTAGCCCGATTTCGTCACCGGCATCTTCAATCGACGTGAGCGCAACTCGCAAGTCAGTCGCCAGGGTCGTAAAGACCTGCATGGCGTCACCCATCATTGAAAGCGCATCCTGAGCGACAATTCCGTCCAGATAGGCTCCGTCTTCGAGCGGTTGATCGGACAAACCTGGATCGCCCCGTACGAATTCCAACATGGCATCGCCAAGGAAGTTGCCGGTCTTGATTCGGCAAGTCTCGTTCTTCTTTACGGTCCGATTGGAATCGAGACGAGCGGTGATCAACACACCCCCCTCATCCTCCAGTTCTACGTTGGTCACACGCCCCACCAGAATGCCACTCTTGCGGACAGGTGTGTTGACGGTAACGCCCGGTGCCGACGAGAAATGGATGTACACCGTCTTGCGTCCACCCAGGCCTCGCGGCAACTCTTCGAAGATGACGACCAGTATTACCGCGATGATCACGGTCGCCGCCACCAACACGCCGACTCGGAATTGCAGCACGCGTTCTTCCATGATTTCAATCCCGGTAAAGTCCTATTTTAGATTCGCTAGCTATCCAGCGGATTATCTCGTTCCAACTCCATCAGACGTTCTCCGGCTTCGCCGTGGACAAACTGCTGGACACGACGGTCTTCGCAAAGTTCCAGTTCGTCGGCTGAGCCATCAAACAGTATCTGAGACTCGTCTTCGCGCAAGCGCGACAGTGGATAAACCATCACGATTCGGTCGCCAACTTTGCGCGCTGTATTCATGTCGTGCGTAATCACAACGCTCGTGACTTGAGTCCGCTTCTGAGTTCGCAGTATCAACTCGTTGATCACGTCGCTCATGATGGGATCAAGCCCTGTCGTCGGCTCGTCATAAAGGATCAGCTCGGGGTTCATGACCAAAGCACGCGCTAGCCCAACGCGCTTACGCATTCCACCGGAGATCTCGGCTGGACGTTTGAAAACCACGGTATCGGACAACCCCACATCCAATAACGCCTGACGCACGTTCTGCTCAACTTCCTCAACTGACAAGTTGCGATGTTGACGCAACGGAAAGGCCACGTTTTGGCCAATGGTCAGACTGTCGAACAATGCTGCCTGCTGGAAGACAAACCCGAATCGCGTCCTGAGGCTGGTCAATTCGCGATCGTTCAAGGTCGCCAAATCACGACCTTCGAATCGGATGGAACCCAGCGTAGGTCGAATCAGTGCAATGATCGACTTCAGCAAGACGGTCTTTCCACATCCACTTTCGCCAATCACAACAAGCGTTTGACCGCGCTTGATCCTAAGGCTGATATCGCGCAGCACGAGGTGACCGGCGAAACTGACGTGCAGTTTGTCGATCTCCAATAGGGCATCGCCATGCGTGGCGGCCGCCGGCTCAGTCTTCGCTCGACCTTTCACCTTCGCTTCCGTCACCGTGGCAGTCTTGGGCATAGTTCATCCGGAATGGCGGTCGCGCTAGAGCAGCGACGTTCCTTCCGGCCAAATGGCAAAATACAAGTTATCCAGAAGCACATTCAAGAACAGATCGGATGCCAGAATTAAGACAAACGATTGAACAAACGCTGACGTTGCCGCCTGCCCAACGCCTTCAGCTCCAGGCCGACAGGTGAATCCTCGATGGCAACTGATTAACGCGATAATTGCACCGAAGAAAAAACTCTTGAAAACTCCACTGAGGAAATCCCACGTGCCCACGAATTGCTGCGAGTTGTACAGGTAGTGATGTCGATCGATGTGCAGAAATACCGTGCTGTAGAAGTAGCCACCCACAACTCCCATGAAATCGGCCATGACGGTCAGTGAGGGAATGACGAAGAAACAGGCCAGGAATCGCGGGACAACGAGATAATGAATCGGATTGGCTCCCATGCTATCCAGCGCATCGATCTGCTCAGTTACGCGCATAGTCCCCAGTTGGGCTGCGAGTCGACTGCCGACGCGTCCAGCCAACATGGTTGCGGCCAACACCGGGCCCAACTCGCGGACCAAGGACATATTGATCACCGCTCCCAGCCTCGTTTCCAAACCAAGCTGTCGGAACTGAAAATAACTCTGCACCGCCAACACCATCCCAATGAAGGTCCCGGTCAAGGCCACCACAGGCAGACTCAAGACCCCCACCTCGAAGAAGTTGGGCAATAGGGTTTCTCGACGTGGCATCCGTGTGAACATCCAGGTGAATGTCTTGGCGGAGAACTGAGCGAAGTCACCAACCGCAACAAAAGCGTTGATCACGACCGCTCCCCAATCGGCCACCCAGTTGGTCAGCGCGGTGAGGCGGCCCGGCAAAGGACGTTCAACGGCGGAAGACGCATGTGACATCTGGAAACCTCGTTGGAAATAGCTAGCAGCCGGGGCCATCCAGCGGCGCACCCGTCTCTTGTTTCGGCGGATAAGGCCTGCCGCTTGAGGAAAGCCTATGGATCGCTTTAGCTGGAGAAAACAGGCAAATCTGGGGGAGCTTACTGCTCGAAAGACAGCCACCCCCCTCTTGATAGTTAAGCAAAAAAGCAACGCCTATCCTCGAAGCAACACGCCCCACACCCAGGTTGTGTTTTCGCACCAGCAGAAAGCTTCGCCCCCAACCGATGATGGACGGTCATCCGCCCCGGAATTCATGAAGAACCGTATCCACCGATCGTGACGTCTCAGACGACAAAACACTCGTTGAAAATGAAAGACTTCTTTCAGCTGTTCACCACGTTTTGGGGCTAACGTTTCATTGGGCACTTCCTCATCTCATCTCGTGACCTTTCGCTGCACTTCGAATTCAAGGTCCTCCATCATGCGACTCCGATCACTGCTGCGCTGCTTTTTTGCTGTGTTCGCGTTCCTTTCTTTGGCCGTGACATCGATCTGCCAGGCAAGCGGGGTGGTTGTCTCGGTAGAAGAAGAATGGTCGTTGGTGGTTGGAGCGCCCGAATTGACCGCCAACGCACCGCAGGTTTCGATGGTCCTGTCAAGTCACGCCGATCTCGAAGGCGACTATTTCATTTTCGTGTTAAACCACCGCACTCACCCGACCTATCGGGCGGGCGGGTTGCAGTTGCAACACTGGACGGGCGCGACGATACAAGATTTTGCAGACGATAGCGACGAGTCGTTGCTACAAAACTCCGGTGAAACCATCACTTGGAAGCAGCGCATGACCATTCAGGGCGGAACGGTCACGGTCGAAATCCGAGACGGTAACTCGACTAGCTGGGGCTCATTTGGCAACGATGGCGACCTCACCTTGTCGAGCTTCACTGGCCAGGCCAACTTGAACGACTATACGCCAACGATTTCAGTATCGCAGTCCGGCGTTGTGTTCGCGGGAAACCGAGTTGGGACACTCACGCTGCAAAAAGTCACGTGGACGATGTCGGACGGCCAGAAACAGTATTCGACGACTCCTGTTGACATCGACAACGACGACCTCGATCCGTGAAATTAGTCATTTTGCACACAATCGACGTTGGAGGCCTTTTATGATCCATCTACGTCGCCGGCATCGTCGCAAGGGACTCTCGATTGTTTTCTCCGTCCTCTGCATGGTGGTGCTAATGTCGATCGCGGCCTTGGCCATCGACATCGGTTACTTGTACAACGCACAAGCTGAACTACAGCGTTCCGCCGACGCTGCCGCCCTGGCCGCATGCTGGGAAATGGGTGAACAATACGTCTACGGATCAAGCGACGTCACGCCGCCGGTGCGAACAGTCGCCATCTCGACAGCCGCTTCGAACGACGTCACGAGCAAGAATCCCAACCTCGCGGCCAGCGATATCGAGATTGGCTATTTGTCTGATTTCAATGACCGTCAGCTCCCACTGCTCACTGCCGACCCGACCGACTTCAACGCGGTCAAGGTCCAAGTGCGACGAGATAATTCGATCAATGGCCGTGTGGGCACGTTCTTGGCACGCGCCATTGGGATTAACGGAATCAATGCCGCGGCCAGTGCGACGGCCGTGATCCTGAATGACATTAACGGATTCGAGATGCCCAACGATGGCTCGAATCTCAACATTCTGCCATTTGCCTTGGACGTCCAAACCTGGGAGATGTTGGTTGCTGGAACCGGAACCGACAACTATTCATTCAATCCCAGCAACAATCAGGTAACCGGCGGGGCCGACTCGCGATTGGAATGCAACCTCTTTCCGCAGGGCACTGGCCCCACAGGAAATCGGGGGACCGTCGATATTGGCAACAGCAACAACAGCACGACCGATATTGAACGACAGATCCTGCATGGAATACGAGCAAGCGATCTATCACCGTTCGGAGGAAAGTTGGAATTCGACCACACGGGTGAACTCGCTTTGAACGGCGACACGGGCATCAGTGCTGCGGTCCAAGACGAACTCAGTTCGATCGTTGGCCAGACCCGCATCATTCCAATCTTCAGCCAGGTTCAGGGCCCCGGCAACAACGCTTCGTACACCATCATCCGATGGTGCGGCGTGCGCATCATGGACGTGAAGCTAACCGGACCCCAACTGCAAAAGCGACTGATCGTCCAACCAGCTCCCGTCGCCAGTCCGGGGATTCTCCCCTCCGCGAATGGATCGGGAACCAGCAAGTACGTCTATTCACGGGCATTTCTTGTTAGATGAGACAAAGGATCCACGATGAAGAATTCCTCAAGACTGAATAGCAGATGCACACGCAATTGCAGTCGCGATCGTCGCGGTGCGGCAGCCGTCGAATTCGCCTTTGTCGCTCCCTTGCTGATGATGTTATTGTTCGGAGCCACTGAACTTGGCCGAGCGATGTACATTCAGAACAGTGTCACAGCCGCCGCCCGCGTGGGTGCCCGCGAAGCGACATTGCCCAGTTCGACGCAACAAACCGTCGAGAGCATCGTCGAACAATACACCAGCGAATTCTCAGAAGGCACAACAAGCGTGACGGTCACTCCCGATCTGACCACGGCAGAGGCCGGCGACATGCTGACCGTCACCGTTTCCGTCCCCACGTCAACGCTGAGCAGCTGGGGACGAAGCTGGTTGGGTCAAAGCTTCAATGTCACCTCGAGTGCAACGATGCGCCGAGAAGGTTACGAATAGTTCTACCTGTTTCGCGCGGCTGCCAAACCTTGGGCGGCGCGACTTGAAAGATCGAGTACGTTTTGCGCCAAGCTGGGGGCGACGGCTTCCAGGGCATCCGGTCAGCTGAGTCACGCGGTCACATCATGGCCGGTTTAGATTTCCAGGTAGCTGGAAATCTAAAATTGGAACCGGCGCCTCCAGCTTGGCGTAAACCGCATCGGGAACCAAAAAAAAAGACCCGCGTCGCAACGCGGGTCTTTTTGCTATCAGATGCTTGGCGAGGACCTACTCGCTGCTGGGCTCGTCTCCGCCTTCGCCCGCGACTGCTGCCGCCGGTTCTTCCTTAGCTGGAGTCGCAGACCCTTTGAAGGTCAAGTGGCGAATCTTGCCCTGTTCGTTCTTGAAGGCATCAACCACGATGAGCTCTTTGCCTTGGAACTCACCCTTGAGCAGTTCTTCGGACAATGGGTCCTCGATGAAATTCTCAAGTGCACGTCGCAGTGGACGAGCACCGTAGTCGAGGTTCGAGCCCTTTCGAATCAGGAATTGCTTGGCTTCTTCGGTCAACTCCAACTCATGACCGCGTTCTTGAAGCCGCTCACGCACCTTGCCCAATTCCAGATCGATGACCTCCTTCAAGTCCTCGTTGGTTAGGTGTCGGAAGATAATCGTGTCATCCAATCGATTGAGGAATTCCGGACGGAAGACCTTCTCGATCCGTTCGTTCACTCGATCCTTCATACTTTCGTAGGAAGCATCGTCGTCAGGAGCTTGGAATCCGAACGCTTGCTCGTTCTTGATTGCCTCGGCTCCGGCGTTCGTCGTCATGATCAACACCGCATTACGGAAATCGACGTTGCGTCCAAAGCTGTCCGTCAGACGTCCTTCTTCCATGACCTGCAGCAGCATGTTGAAGACGTCGGGGTGAGCCTTTTCGATCTCATCCAGCAAGACGACCGCGTAGGGACGACGTCGAATCTTCTCGGTGAGTTGACCACCTTCTTCGTAGCCGACGTATCCAGGAGGAGCACCGATCAAGCGGCTGACATTGTGCTTCTCCATGTACTCACTCATGTCGATTTGGATCAGTGCATCTTCGTCACCGAACATGAATTCGGCCAGCGCCTTGGCCAACAGCGTCTTTCCGACACCGGTGGGACCAGCGAACACAAAGCAGCCTGTCGGTCGTTTGGGATCTTTCAAGCCACTGCGACTTCGTCGAACGGCTTTGGCGATTGCCTTGACCGCTTCGTCCTGACTGATGACGCGGTTGTGCAGATCATTTTCCATCTGCATCAGTCGCATGCTGTCCTCGGTCGAGAGCCGTGTGAGCGGAATGCCCGTCATCTTCGAGACAACTTCCGCGATCACTTCTTCGTCAACAACGCCGTCGGTCTGCCGCGACTTCTCGCGCCAATCGCGAGTGATCGAATCCTTCTTTTTACGGAGCTTATCGGCCTGATCACGGAGCGAGGCTGCCTTTTCGAAATCCTGATTGGCGACCGCCTCTTCCTTGTCCTTATTTAGCCTCTCAACTTCTTCGTCGATCTCTTTCAAATCCGGCGGGCGAGTCATGGTGCGGAGTCGCACTCGGGCACCGGACTCGTCAATCACGTCGATCGCTTTATCGGGCAGGCAGCGACCCGTGATGTATCGGCTGGACATTTCCACAGCGGCTTCGATCGCATCGTCTGTGATTTGAACGCGATGGTGGTCCTCGTAACGATCACGCAATCCTTTGAGGATGTCGACGGTCTCCGCCTTGGTGGCGGGATCGACCATGATCAACTGGAACCGCCGATCCAGTGCGCTGTCCTTCTCGATATATTTTCGATATTCGTCGAGTGTGGTTGCCCCGATGCATTGGATTTCGCCGCGAGCCAAAGCCGGCTTGAGGACGTTCGCCGCATCGATCGCGCCTTCCGCGCCTCCGGCACCCACCAACGTATGCAACTCGTCGATGAAGAGAATGGTGTTCTTTGCTCGACGCACTTCATTCATCACGGCCTTGATTCGTTCTTCGAACTGACCACGATACTTGGTGCCGGCAACCATCATCGCCAGATCGAGAACAACAATGCGCTTGTCGGCCAAGAGTTCAGGGACATTGCCACTGACGACGCGTTGCGCGAATCCTTCCACAATCGCCGTCTTGCCAACACCGGCTTCGCCTAGCAGCACGGGGTTGTTCTTCGTTCGACGGCAGAGAATCTGAATCGCTCGTTCGATTTCTCTCTCGCGGCCAATGACGGGGTCGAGTTTCGTTTGGCGAGCCAACTCGGTTAGGTCGCGTCCAAAGCTGTCCAATGCTGGCGTTTTAGATTTGCCACCCTTTGCGGGGCTGCCTTCCGATCCGCCACCCTCGCGACCACCACGAGTCCCTTCGCCGCCTTCCATACCGTGACCGAGCAGGTTCAAGACCTCTTCGCGGACTTCTTCCAGCTTGAGACCGAGGTTCATCAATACCTGAGCGGCCACGCCTTCCTGTTCGCGTAAGAGACCCAACAGAATGTGCTCAGTACCCACATAGTTGTGGTTGAGGTTACGAGCTTCCTCCATAGAGTATTCGATGACCTTCTTGGCCCGCGGGGTCTGGGGCAGTTTGCCCATCGTGACCATTTCCGGTCCACTCTGAACCAGCTTTTCGACTTCAAGTCGGATCTTGCGTAGGTCAACATCAAGATTCTTCAGGACATTCGCCGCGACGCCGCTGCCTTCCTTGACCAGCCCCAGCAAAATGTGCTCGGTCCCGATGTACTCATGGTTGAACCGCTGTGCTTCCTGGTTCGCAAGCTGCATCACTTTTCGGGCACGGTCCGTAAAACGTTCGTACATGTGAATACTCCTTCGGGGCAAGGACCAACTCTGCGGGTAGAAAGTCAATCAAGACGCTTGCCAACTCGTCCCGCAGCCGCCCGTGCTCTCGCTCCGATAATCTGGATTTTCTCACTGATTCGGGTCAGGCCGCTTCGGCATGCGACTCTCCACCCTGGTCTCTACTCTTCGTGATGTGGGCATCTGCCACACAAATAGATTCCATCCGCCGCAGGGCTCTCCATTCCCTTTCAATCTCCATATTCCAGTTTCCCGCCCGCTCTAGACGTTGGAGGCGTCGCAGGTGCTCACGGGCTTCGTCTATACGGCTTCGGTGCCGCATAAGAGTCGCCAGCATTAGCCTTGCTTCCACATCACGTGGGTCATCGGCCAGGATACGACTCAGCAGTTCCTCTGACTTATTCCACTTACCTCTTAAGTATTCCCCGCGTGCAGCCAAGAACAAGTCCAACTGTCGTTGACTCTCGCCAACCCAAGCCCGATTCCCCAAAAATCGATTGGAATCGACCCATCCGAGCATCCAATAAAAGCTCGTTGCAGTTCCCAGCAACACCCGGTACGCATTCGGAATCAGGTCATCCCATACAAACGTACAAATCAGACAGAAATTGAACAGTAGGGCGAAACCGATCGCCAGGCAGATTCCGCTCCAGGCACCAGCCCTCCAAATCCGAGCCAAACCAGGCCAACTGTAGATCAGCAGCGGTCTCAGCCGTCGGTAGATTCCATCCATGGACAAATCCCCAGACAGCAGGTCACTTTGTGTTAGGGAAACGTGACGCGAATTTTAGCCTTCCTGCCAACACCAATCAAGCCGAAGTGAAGACGTATCAATGGGTTAGGAATCAGACCTACCTGCTTTCACAGGAATCACTCAATCCACCCTGCCGGACACTCAACAGCGTCCCTCCTTCTGCAAATCGCGTCATTCTCGCTGCAAGTCCGCCAATCCCGTCGAGTTGGCGGCAACAATGAATGTGCCCACGGATTGCACGGACCGTTTGATCTGCCACACTTCAGATCTGAAACGCGTGTCAACCGAATTTTGACACAAGATCCACGCAGATTGGTGACGTGGACAATTGGACAGTGACTATGAATCAAACATCACCCCGCGAGGACAGTTGGAGGGTCCTTCGCATTATCGACGCCAATGCGAATCGAGCGGCGGAAGGACTGCGGGTTGTGGAGGACTACGCGCGGTTCGTCATGGATGACTCGTCGCTGAGCGAACGTGTCAAGCAATTGAGGCATCGCCTGACAGAAGCCTTGGCAGGTACCGAGCAAGAACGCGTATCGATGCGGAATTCGACCGACGACGTTGGACGGACCGTGCAGGTTGACAGCGAATACCAACGGGCATCGTCCTTAAGCGTGGCCGTCGCCAGTATCAAACGCGTCCAACAAGCAATACGGTGCCTTGAGGAATACGGAAAACAACTGGACCATCAACTCGCGAAAGCGTGTGAACAGCTTCGCTATGAGAGCTATGAACTGGAGCGAGCGGTGGTGGTCACCGAATCGAGTCGCCGTCGATTGAGTCGTGCTCAGCTTTATGTGCTGGCTGATGCAGCCGGTGACGCCGCGGAGTTTCGTCGAGGGGTCGCTCAACTTGTCAAAGCCGGAGTGCATGTCATCCAGCTGCGTGACAAACAGCTGAGCGATCGCGATTTGCTCCAACGAGCCAACATCCTGCGAGAGTTGACGAGTGACACCCCGACCACCATGATCATGAATGATCGTCCTGACCTGGCCTATTTGAGTTTCGCCGATGGTGTCCACGTTGGGCAGGACGAGTTGACCGTCTGCGACGCCAGGCGGATCCTGGGACCTCAGAAGCTGATTGGCGTGTCCACCCACTCGCTTCAGCAGGCTATGCGGGCGACGCAAGATGGTGCTAACTATATCGGCGTTGGTCCCACATTCCCTTCAAAGACGAAACACTTCGATTCTCACACGGGACTTGAATTGCTGACCGCGGTGGCTAGTGAGGTTTCCTTGCCGAGCTTTGCCATTGGCGGGATCGATCTGGACAACCTTTCACGAGTGCTGAGCACTGGTATGACTCGCGTCGCGGTCAGCCGTGCCGTCTGGCAAGCTGAGGACGTGTACGGATCCGCCCGAGTGTTCCTGGATCAACTGCAAGAGGCCCATGCGCAAGTTGAAACCCCGCGCCAAGTTGGGAGTACCCGATGACTCGGATCAAGCGAGGAAGCGGCGGTGCGTTGATTTTCTTGCTGCTGCTTCACGGTATTCTGCCCGCCAGCCCGACTGAATATGGGACGCCCGAAGAACTCTGCAAACTCCAACAGGAGAAGATTGACGAGAGCAGCGGGTTGGCCGCCTCCAACCGGCATCCGGGGCTGCTCTGGACACACAACGATTCAGGCGACAAACCCAGACTATTCGCCTTCGACATGCAAGGCAAACACCGCGGAACCAGTTACCTGCGGGGTGCCGACGCAAGAGACTGGGAGGACATGGGCTCCTTTGTCGTCGGCGAAAATGCGTGTCTTTTTGTGGCGGATGTGGGCGGCAACATTAAGCCCGAACGCGAGAACTACGTCATCTATGTAGCGCGCGAGCCCGAGTCGCCGAAGAAGGATTGCCCAATCATTCAGCGAATCCAATTTGTTTATGATGACGGCGCGGTGCACGATTGCGAAGCGGTGGCCCTTGATGTTGATCGCCGCGAGTTCCTCCTGTTCGAAAAACACGGAATCGATCTCCAAACCAACGCGCACGCGACACCGAGCAACGTGTGGCTCATCGAATGGGATACGACCAAACGGCAACAGAGAACGGTTGCACGCAAGATTGGGTCGATTGACATTCCCCCAATTCAGATTCCATTCTTCGCAGAGAAGATTCGCCTGGGTGCAAGAAACGCCGTCACAGCTGCTGACATTTCGCCCGATGGTCGGCGAGCCATTGTCGCCACTTATCTGGGCGGCCTCGAAATTTGCCGGATGCCGAATCAAGATTGGGCTCAGGCGATCAAGAATCCGAGCTATCGTGTGTTTCTCCCGCCACGCCGACAGGGCGAGTCGGTCTGTTATGGAACCGACGGCGTCACGCTCTTTTTGACCAGCGAGAAGGCTCACTGTCCCCTGTTCAAGGTTCCCGTCGCGACACAAGCGGATTTGCCATAACTTGGGCAGTAACTGCCCCAAACCAAGGTCCCCGATTTACGAGAGAGTGAAAGCGAATGCAGTTTGAAGTTGAACGCAAGTTCTGGCTAACGGATCGCGCGGACACCGAATCACGCATTGTCGGGCTCGACGTGACCATGGGCGAACCGATCGAACAGATCGACAAGTACTTTTCGCACCCGGCGCGAGATTTTGGCAAAACGGACGAGGCGCTGCGAATGCGACGCGTCGGGTCGCGAAATTTTCTGACCTACAAAGGTGCGCGGATCGATTCAACGACCAAGACACGGCGTGAGCTGGAATTGTCGCTGCCCGAGGGCGACGTGTGGTCAAAAGATTTCGAGGCACTGCTTGGCCTTGTTGGCTTTCAGCCCGTGATGACGGTCCGAAAAATACGACGCAAGGCGGTGTGCCAGTGGGAAGGTTACGAAGTCGAGATCTGCCTGGACGAGATTGACCAACTGGGCAGCTTCATCGAATTGGAGATCACCAGCGATCTTGAGGGCTTAGATCAGACCAAGGCGGCACTGGAATCGCTGTCAAAGCACCTCCAGCTGAGTCAATCCGAGAAACGCAGCTATCTGGAGCTGCTCATGAACCAACTGGGGCCCCAAGATGTCGTCGGCTAAATGGCAAGTGCAACGGTAAGTTATCCCACAGAGCCATGCGGAATCGCTGCGTTTTATGTAGTTGCGGTAAGGCGGCTAAACTTTGGGCGGAAGATGGTCGATGGGGATGGGGTGTGTTAGAATGCTGCGCGTTGTGATGGCTGGTCACAGAGTTTTTAGTAAAGGGCAAGAGCTATGAAGAGTCGTCAGATTGTCACACTTCTCTCGGTTGCGGCACTGTTTGTGGCAGGCACGCTGATTGCCGAGGAGGCAAAGAAGGTTGATCTTTCCAAGGCAAAGTGCGTCGTCTCCGGAAAGGACATCAATCCGGAGGCAACCGCCGACTACAAGGGCGCGAAGGTTTATTTCTGCTGCCCGGGTTGCCCAAACGCATTCGCTAAAGACACCGAGAAATTTGCATCGAAGGCTAACCACCAGCTAACGCTGACCGGCCAGGCCGAGCAGAAAGCATGCCCCATGTCGGGCAGACCGACCAAAGATGGCACGGAAGTGAAGGTTGCTGGCGTTGCCGTCACCTTCTGCTGCAACAACTGCCAGAAGGCTGCCAAGAATAAGAAGGGCAACGATCAGATTGAACTGGTTTTCGGCGAGAAGGCTTTCAAGAAAGGCTTTGAAGTAGCCAAGAAAGAGGGCTAAGAGCCGGCACCCGACCACCAACGCGTTTCAGCTGCATGCTGGAACGCGTTTTTTTGTGCGCGCCGAACAAGCCGGCGTATTCCGAGACCTGGGTGACTTGTCGCCTCGGGAAAATGACCTACCGGCGAATTGCTTGGTTTGACATACTCCCGCCCCACGAGATTACGTCGCAACCCACAACAACCGGTTCGTTTAATGAAGCTCTTCTTTTCCGTCGGCGAGCCAAGCGGCGACTTGCACGGCGCTAATCTGATTAGCCAGCTGCAACGCATTGCTCCACATGCGCAATTTGTTGGTTACGGCGGTCCGAGGATGGCAAAGGCGGGTTGTCAGCTGCACGAAGACTTGACGCAGCTGGCGGTCATGTGGTTTTTACGCGCCATCCTGAACATCCATCGCTTTTGGGATCTGGTGTGCCGCGCCGATCGTTACTTCCGCCATGAGAAGCCAGACGCGGTCATCTTGATCGACTATCCCGGCTTCAATTGGTGGATCGCGCGACGTGCTCGCGTGCACCGAATTCCTGTTTTCTACTACGGTGCGCCTCAGATGTGGGCCTGGGCATCGTGGCGGGTCGGCAAAATGCGACGGCTAGTCGATCACGTGCTCTGCAAATTGCCATTTGAAACCGACTGGTATCGCGAGCGAGGTTGCAACGCGACATACGTTGGTCATCCCTACTTCGATGAGTTGTCACAATACCAACCGGACCATTCGTTCATTCAATCTCAGAGCTCAAACAGCCCGCTCGTGACCATCTTGCCCGGCTCCCGATCTCAAGAGGTCCAACCCAATCTCCATCGATTCTTGAAGACGGTGCGATTAGTCAATGAGCAGCATCCAACGGCTCGCTTCGCAGTCGCCTCGTTCAATGACAAGCAAGCGGATTTGGCACGAGGGATGATCGAGGACGAGAAGCTCCCGGTCAACGTTTATGTCGGTCGGACCCCTGAGCTGATTCAAGCAGCAGATGTTTGCGTTGCCTGCTCAGGATCAGTTTCGTTGGAGTTGTTGTTCCACGCCAAACCTGCAGCGATCAACTACCAGATCAGTCGCCTCGCCTATCGCGTTCAGCAGTGGTTTCGGCAAGTTCGGTACATTACCTTGGTGAATCTCCTAGCCTCCAAGGCCCCCTACTGTTCACACGCCGAGTTGTACGATCCGGAGTTTGAAGATGTTCCATTACCGGAATACCTGACTTGCGAGGATCGATCCGCAACAATCGCAGATCATGTTAACAAGTGGCTAAGTGACCCGGAGGCAAAGCGCAAGACAGTTGACCAACTGTGCGAATTGCGAGAGAAATATGCCGTGCCGGGCGCAACACAACGGGCGGCGGAATACATCTTCACGCACCTTCAGGATCGTCAAGCCAAGTCGCAGCGGGTGCATTACGTACCTCCGCGTGCCGCCTGAGCGACAAACTGCTAGAATCGCAGCAAATCGTCACGCTCTCGATCCATCCCAGTCAATCCGGCGCTACGGAGTCAATGCGGTGTTATTGGGTGAACCACCCCGTACAGATTTCGATATCAATTTCTCCCTGTTCGGCTTTCCGATCCGCATTACGCCGTTTTTTTGGCTAGCGGCCGTACTGCTGGGATGGAGTTCGACGACCAATAGTCAGGGCCAATCGGACCCGAAAATGCTCGTGGCTTGGTGCGTGGCCGTCCTGCTATCGATTCTGATCCACGAACTCGGGCATGCTTTTGCTTTTCGTTATTTTGGCAGTGCGGCTCACGTCGTGCTCTACCATTTTGGCGGGGTCGCCGTTCCGGAAGGCTACGGTTCATCGTTTGGAAGCGCGGGTCGCTCTCGAAACCCATACGCTCATATCATGATCTCATTGGCCGGTCCCGTGGCGCAAATGGCCGTGGCCGTGCTGTTGATCGGCATTGTTGCCGTCTCAGGACACGATGTTCCGCTGGGCGGATTTGTTGGTGCTCTGCTGCCTCGTCAGGTGGCCCCACCACTACAACCCTTCACACTGCTCGCGTTCACGGCGTACTTCCTGTACATCAGCGTCTATTGGGCTCTGATCAACCTTTTGCCCGTCTATCCATTGGATGGTGGTCAGATTGCGCGCGAGCTATTCCAACTGTACAGCCGAGGCGACGGCATTAAAAACTCGCTCCTCTTGTCCGTATTTACCGGCGGCGCCGTCGCGCTACTGGCATTCAGCAATCGAGACTTCTATCTGGGCATTCTGTTTGGCATGCTCGCCTACTCGAGCTACCAAGTTCTCCAGGCGTACGGTGGTGGATACGGCCGTCGTTGGTAGTTAACTACGACCTCATCACGTCGTCACGTGTCTTCTTTTGGTGCAAAGAGGCTTGCGATTTCATCTGACGATCTCGCATATTCAATGGCGCGCAGAACAACAGTTTGGATGCGCCACAACCAACAATCATGCGCGCTCAATCGTGTTTGATTCGCGTTTTGAGATGACATTGACGGGAGAATAATGAGTAAGAAATCGGACAAAACATTAAACTTGGGGTTGACGAACACTAGGGGATTCTAAAGATTACGAAAAATACAGGATACTTTTGTACATTGAGCGTATGTTGTTTCGAGTTCAACCTGATCTTTTGTTGTCCACGACGAAGCTTGAAACGGAATTCCACTTAAGTGAAAACCCGATATCGGGAAGTTACGATTGAAGGTGAGTAAGACTCGAGGGCTCTGGCATTTGGACGCCATTGAGACGGAACTCGCCGTACCTTTTCAACGGAGGACGAACTGTGGCCAAGAAAAAGAAGACCGCCAAACGGAAGGCGGCCCCAAAACGCAAGACAGCCCGCAAGAAGGCGGCGCCCAAGCGAAAGAAGGCTGCACCCAAGAAGAAGAAGAAGGTCGTAAGAAGGAAGAAGAAGGCTGCACCTAAGAAGAAGAAGGCAGCCAAGAAGAAGAAGGCGACCCGAAAGAAGACCGCGAAGCGGAAAGCTGCACCCAAGCGTAAAAAAGCAGCCAAGCGCAAGACAACACGTCGCCGCTAGTCCGCATCGTGTTTGGATACAACGAGAAAGAGTCGCTTGCTCCGGCAAGCGACTCTATTTTTTTGCCATCGGGTCAGATCGGTTTCGTCTATCTCGCCCCGATCTAGGCCAGGTTACAGGACCGACAACGTGGGGAGCGGTGGGTCGTCCACGGACCGTTGGGCCAGATTTCTGACCAATTCCTGTGTCAGGCTTTCCAGATACGGCTGTGTGGCAGGCTCGTCGAAAACCGCCTTGATTTGCCCCTCGTCGCCGTGCGTCCGGATGCCCATGTTCAGCGGGATTTCGCCCAGGAAGGGCACATCCAATTCCTTGGCTCGCCGCGCCGCACCACCACTGCCGAAGATGTCGTGCCGTTTCTGGCAATCTGGGCAGACGAATCCACTCATGTTCTCGACCATGCCGAGCATCGGGATATTCACCTTGCGAAACATGGCGATCGCCTTCACCGCGTCCAGTAGGGCGACCTCCTGAGGTGTGCAGACGACGACCGAGCCGGTTAATGGCAACAACTGCGAAAGTGTCAACGCAATATCACCGGTTCCGGGCGGCAGGTCGATGATGAGGTAATCCAAATCACCCCAAAGGGTATCGCCTAAGAACTGCATGATCATGCGGTGTAACATGGGACCACGCCAAATGACCGCTTCGCCCGGTGGAACAAGGAAACCCATCGAGATGACGCGAATGCCATCCTTCTCCAACGGCACGATCTTGTTTTCGCCTTGGACACCAACACGGCCTTCGAGACCAAGCAGATGCGGAATACTGGGGCCGTAGACGTCGGCGTCCATCAGCCCAACCTGACTACCCGCTTTGCTAAGTCCATAGGCAAGTGCCGTGGAGACAGTGCTCTTGCCGACACCGCCCTTGCCCGACCCAACGGCAATCACCGACTTGGCGGACAAACCGACTTCGCCAATCCGCTGGGGCGGTCGGTCTTGAACAGCTCGTTGGATGACGACATCTGTCACGTTGGGGAATGCTTGACGCAAGTGCGTAGCAGCTTGCTCGTACGTTTCGTCCCAGATCGCGGCGGAATGGGTTGTCAGCGCCAACGTCAACGAGATCCGGCCGTCGGAGACCTGGACATCGCTGACCTGTTCCATGGTGATGACGTCCCGCCCCGACTCAGGATCTTTGACATCCTTTAACGCTGACTTGACCGCAGCAACGTCTAACCCCGCGTTCCCCATCGACGTCCTCTCTTGTTGATCGTGGACTAACTGATGTCACCGGCGCGTGCTGCGCGCCAGGGTAGATTGTTCCAAATTCGCTCCTCTAGCGACAGGGGCAGCTCACGAAATCGACTCAGATGCCGCTCAATTAGCCGCCGGGATTGACGCAAATCGAGCGTTGAGTTGATGACATGTACGGCTCCCAGCTGACGGAGGCACCAACCGACCTCGTCGTCGACATGTGGAGCGATGGCGATGACGGCGGCCCGAGGCTGATGCTCGCGAACGTACCACATCCAATCTGCTAAACGTCGGAAAGCCCTCGGTTGCACTTCTACGGCGACGAGACAGCCTGGATGCTTTTGAATTGTATGCACGCAGTCCTCAAGTGACCGCGTCTCAATTATTCTTTGCGAGAACTTTAGCCGCCCAAATTGACGTGCCCACTGACCATTCTTCTCGCAGACCACGATCACGGACATCTATTCCTCCAAATCCAGGGCCTCGATTCGCCTCAGCAGGCGTCCCCGGGAGATGCCCAGGCGGCGCGCGGCCTCCGCCTTGTTTCCTTTCGATATCTGCAAGGCTCGCGCGATCAACTCACGTTCAATCTGCGTCAGGTATTCGTCGAGCACAATTGACTCGTCCGGCTGGCGTTGAAATCGTTCGGCGTCAGCGGCTAGTCCAAATTGCTCCGGTAGATCTTGCGGCCCGATCAGCGGACCCTCGCTGCGCCGATGGGCGGCACTCACGAGCTCGAACAGCTCGGCCACATTTCGCTGCCAGTGATGATCAACCAAGACTTGGATCGCTTCCTCCGACAAGCCTCTCTTCTGAGGCCCGCCCTCCGCATTGATGCGTTCCACTGCTGCCTGGGCCAACAGCGGTATGTCTTCCGGATGATCTTCGAGCGGGGGAAGTTCGATCACCAACGTGCACAACGCATTGGCAAGTTCAGTCGAAAATCGTTCTTGAGCCGACAGGTCGAGAGGGTCTCTGCGAGCTGTTGCCAAGACTTGGAGGTCAAATGCGTCCACCTCGAGAAACCGCGCCATGATGGCCTGAGCGTCCGCTGCCAGTTGGTCGACTTCCAGCAACAAAAGTCGGGCGATGTTTTCTTCAGCCAATTCGGCAGATCGGCTAAGCAGCGTCTCAACGGTGGTCTGCAACAGCTCAGCATCCAAAAGGGAACAATCCAAAGGAATCGTCGATTCATCCCGCCCTTGAGCCTGTAATTCAGCAATCGTCCGAGCGACATGCTCGCGACCACTACCGTTGGGCCCGACGACCACCACGCGATTCGCTCCCTGCCCCGCCACCTGAACCTGTCGCGCCACTCGGCGCATGATGCTGCTTGTTCCGATGAGCTGCTCCAATTGAAATCGTGTCGCAAGAGTCGATCGCACTTCGCGAACCTGAGCGTGAAGTCGCTCGGGAGGATCCAACTCCAATGTGTCAACGACCGATGGATCGTTGCTTGGTAGATCGTCATCCGAGAGAATGACCAACGTGGCTCCGGGTGCGCCTGCTTGCAGTGGATAGAACTGCGCGACGCGGCGTTTGTACGCTTGATCCTCGATCGCCACCGAGACGGTGCCTTGCCCTCGCTCACCCGCCAGCGACTGTACGGATGGGCACAAGCCAGCTGCCAGAGAGTCACTCTCCGCCGAAGCCAGTGAATGATAATCGCACCTGCGACCAATTAACTCGTCGACTTCGACACCGACCCATGACGCGCAGGCGTCGTTGCAGTACTGAATCTTCCGGTTTTGGTCGAGCAGGTACACGGGGAAGTTCGCCTGCTGCAATAGTTGGATTGCTTTCCGCTCGATTTTTCGCGATTTACCCATACTAACTTCAACAGAACCACCACAACTGTGAGCTGTGTCTAGAGGCCACTCGACATGCAACCACTACCACGACTTTCCCAAACCAGCTCTAGTGTAATTCGTGGCTGAGTTGAATGCTCGCGCCGGAATCGGTGTGGATTCCTCGGCGAAAGCAGCAAAGCGCAGAATCCCATCGTGCCGGTCAACGGACAGATTCGAAAGGCTGAATCGACATGAATCCAACCACTGACGTCGTCCAGATTGCACAACAGCTGGTCCGCATTCCCAGCGTGAATCCGATGGGCCGCGAGCTGGTAGGCAACTTCTACCTGGAAGGTCGAGTAACGGAATTTCTCCAAAATCTGTTCGGCCAACTGGACGTATGCTGGGAGCGTCACGAGGCATTACCGGAGCGAGAGAATATCATCGCCCGCCTTCGCCGCCGCGGGAATAGCTCGGGCACGATCATGCTAGAGGCGCATCAGGATACCGTGCCCGTGGAGGGCATGACGATTGATCCGTTTTGCGCCGAAATTCGTGACGGTCGACTCTACGGTCGTGGGTCGTGCGACATCAAGGGCGGCATGGCCGCAATGCTGAGCGCCTTCAGCAAATTGGCAATCGATGCGTCGCCTGACGGGCCCGACGTCGTGATGGCCTGTACCGTCAACGAGGAAAATGGCTTCGACGGTGCACAGCAACTTCGTCAGCTTTGGGAAAGTGGCAATTCGGAGGTGCTGCCGGCAGCACCCGACGTGATTGTGGTTGCCGAACCGACCTCCCTTAACGTGGTGACGGCACACAAGGGCGCGGTGCGGTGGCGGTGTTCGACTTGTGGTCAGGCGACTCACAGTTCGACGCCGGAGTTAGGCGACAACGCGATTTACAAGATGGGCCCGGTTCTGCAGCAGCTAGAATCGTACGCAACGCTTTGTCGAGAGCAGTCCGACGTTCATCCGTTAGTCGGCAAGGCGACACTCAGTGTTGGCATCATCGAAGGCGGACTCAGCGTTAACACGGTTCCCGACCGATGTACGGTGGAAATCGATCGACGGCTGCTGCCCGACGAGCAGGCCGACAAAGCCATGGCGGACGTAGTCGATTATCTGCAGCGGCAATTGCCGGATCTCGCCCTCCAACACGATCGACCATTCCTGTCTGCCCCTGGACTTTCAGATCGTCACAACGGCCAACTGGCAGAATCGTTGTCGAAGGTGATCCGACAATTTGGTCACCCCGGTGAAATCATCGGAGTACCATACGGTACCGACGCGAGCACACTTGCAAGTCCGGGCGTACCCGCGGTCGTCTTCGGGCCTGGCGATATTGCGCAGGCCCACACCGTAGACGAATGGATTGACCCGGACCAGCTACGCAGTGCAGCGGAAATCCTGTACGCGTTTTGCGGTGGGTCCTAGGTACAAACCAAGGCCCCAACCTTCTGTCTCAAGCCCGTGAGCCTGAGACTTTAAAACACGTCCAACACGAAGTGATGCCCGCTGTGGTAAAGGCGGCAGCTGGGATAATAGTTGTGCCACTTCTTGTTGTAGACCGGAATTCGCATCTCGGTCGGATACCGGTAGTACAGGCTATTGCTGCTGCGGTAGTACTGGTTCGTCCAGAAGTTTTGCGGGTAGTACACGTATGGGTAGTGGTAAAAGCGATCCCAGTCGTGTACCGGTCGCGAAGCGGCCCAGGATCGACCAAACGCTTGTTGCGCTTGGCAAGTCGAGCTGTCAACGACGAACCACCCAGCCGACAGCACAAAAAAGAAGATGATGCGGCGGATCATTTGAATCAGTCCCCCCCTTAGGTCTTGCTGCGCCGAAGAGATGTGACGACGCAGGGCGCCTAGTCCGGCACCCTCACACAGATAGATCGGCATTCCGATCGCTCAACATTCGATAGAATCGTCACGATCGCTGAGTCTTCGCTGATAGCGAGACGAGTGCCAGCGGCCGCGAGCACGCCGGCCTTACGTGCAGCAGCTACACGGGTCGCTTGCCAGCGGCGAGTTCTTTTTCCCACTGATCCATCAATGGCCAGTCGACAGCGCACGTTCCGAAATCCGGCATGTGCGTGTAATCCTCGAGTCGCTGAATCGTCGACGATAGCAGGTCGTCGTCTTTGCGGAAGATCGGACCGTGACTTGGCAGCAACCACTCAACGTCGCTGGCCTGAATTCTTTTGAGCGACTCGATAAAGTGGGGAAGGTTGCTGCCGTGATGGGCGTCGATGGCTCCGACGCACCCATCGCGGAAGATGTTGTCGCCGCTGAAAAGCAAGTTGCCCATTCGAAACGATAGCTGACTATCCGCGTGCCCGGGCGTGTGCCAGACTTCCAACTCGACTTGGCCAACCTTGAGCCGATCGCCCTCGTCGATCGACTTGTCGACTTTGACCGTAGGCATTTCCATGTGGATGCCTTGAGCCTCGATTTCCGCGTAGGTGACCAGCTTGTCACCCTGCTCCAGCGGCCGAACCGCTTTCGGGTGAGCGGATACAGTCGTCTTAAGTAGCTGCTTTATCCTGGCCAGCCCCTGACTGTGATCGGCATCCGCATGAGTTGCCACGACGGCCTGACACTTCGAAAGTGGGAAATCAAGTTGTCGAATCAACTCGACAATCTCGTCCACAGTGTCTTGGTACCCAATATCGATCAAAATCCAATCTGAGCCGTCGTAGATGAGGTAGACATTACAGCCGATTAGCTGCCCGGCCTGGTGATTTAGCTCAATCACATGCGGAAAAAGGGGAGCACGTTCCAACATAAATGGGTAGCCTTTCAGGCGTGATTTGTGGGTCGATCCGCTGCTTAGCCCCGAATGGAGGTGATTGTAGGAGCCGTCCGCTAAACCTTCAACTGTGCCGGATGCCGCGGGATCAGCGTTCAGAATCAGGCTCGCCAGTGTCCAGAATCTCGCTCAAACCATCTACGTAGCTCGGGTATGCAAGCGATACGTCTAGACGCTCGCACATGCGGCGATTGTCGATTCGCTTGCTTGACATCGACCGCAAGGCGCGCGGATCATCGGTCGCGGGTTTTTCAAACTGAATGGTTCGATTCAGTCGCTGCCCAATCTCTTCATAAAACGTTTGACGGATCACGGGATGTCCATCGGAAACAACGAAGATGTCTGGCGGCTCAGCGCGATCCGCGGCGGCAAGTACTACCTTGGCTGCATCATCCACATGGATCAGGTTGAGATAACCGTTTCGCGGCACGGCCAGCGGCTGACCGGATCGTAGACGGGCAAGGTAAGGCACGCGGCCGGGTCCATAGATCCCGGCGAGTCGCAAAATGACCGCGCGACGGCCAACCGCGTGGGCCTGGAGGACTCGCTCAGCCTCCAAACAGATCTTTCCGCCGGCACGGGTCGGATTGCACGGTGATTGCTCATTGACCCAAGTGTCGTCTGACTGTCCGAAGACACCGGTCGAACTGACATAGACGAAGACCTCTGGCATCGAGCCAAGTCGATCGAGAATTGACTTGAGACCTCGAACGTACACGTCTTGCTGGGACGCGCTGCCGTTGCGGTCGTATCCCACGGCCATCAACACGACCTCAGCCGCCGGGAGCGTGAAGTTCTGATCCGTCACATCGATCACGAGTGGCGTGAAACCCTCTTGATCGAGGACCTGGGCACGCTCTTCCGAACGCGTGGTGACCAACACCTCTCGTCCCTGGTGTTGCCACAGTCGCGCAACCCGGTGGCCAAGGTAACCGCAGCCGACGACGAGACATTTTTTCGCATCCATCTGTCAACTCGCATTAACACCTAGCAAGAAAAAGTTGACCGAATCGTTGACCTTCGCAATCACCCGGTCATGTCATATCGGATGGTGTGCGTTCAAACCGTTCAAGTCGGCCTATTCGACGCTCGCCCCCTAGAACACTTTAGTTGGTCCAAGTTGCGCTGAAATGAGGCAGGCTTACAGATTTTTGATTATGATAAGGACCATGGACGTGCACGTCCTCTGTCAGGAACTTACGCGCCGATCTGGTCAAAATATATGAAACGCTGTTCCGAAAGTCGCTTGTCGCTCGCCGTGGCGGCATGGCTCGCCCTCTCCTCGCTCGCTGTTGCTCAGGAGGCTGCCTCCACGCAGTTGGCGGGAGTCCTTCGCGGGCGTGCTCCAGCGGACATTGACGAGCTCAAGGCGCTTCAGGAACGCATCCAGGACTTGACCGACGACATCCTCGCCTCGACCGTGGCCATTCAGGTGGGCCGTGCCAACGGAAGCGGGGTCATCGTCAGCAAGGACGGTTACGTATTGACTGCCGCCCACGTGGCAGGCACGCCGAAGCAAACCGCTATGATCTGGCTTTCCGATGGCAGTGTGAAGCGCGGGATCACGCTTGGACTCAACCAGGAACTCGACGCCGGGATGATCAAGATTACGGAGGCGGGGGACTGGCCTTTTGCACCGCTGGGGCAATCATCCCAATTGAGAGCCGGGCAATGGTGTCTGGCCACGGGACATCCAGGTGGCTTTGACGGTTCACGACGCTCGCCCGTTCTACGATGGGGTCGAGTGTTAAAGACAGACCGCTCAGCGATCCTTACCGACTGCACGCTGGTGGGAGGAGATTCTGGTGGTCCCTTGTTCGACATGCGTGGTCGCGTCGTGGGAATTCACAGTCGGATTGGCAAGAACTTGACCATCAACGTCCACGTCCCCGTCGACCCGTACCGAACCTCGTGGAATCGCCTGGTTCGCGGTGAGGTTTGGGGAATGCTCGATCCTTCCCAGCAAGGCTGGCTCGGCGTCACGGCCGATGACAACGCGTCGCAGGCGAAGATCCTCGACGTGGTCAATGGGTCGCCCGCTCGACGATCCGGCTTACGCTCTGGTGACGTAGTGATTAAAGTGAATGAAACTCCGATCGGTACGTTCAGTGACTTGCAATCGGAGATAAGGCAACATCGACCTGATGATGAGGTTCGACTGTTAGTTCGTCGCGGCGAGGATGAAGTGCCGTTGGTACTCCGGCTCGGAAGGCGACCAACACGACGACGAGACAGATAGGCGTTTCCCCAACACTTACGGCCCGAGACCTCTGGAAGGAAACATGGTTGGCTATCGTCGATCCATCGCACTTGCCCTAATCTTGCTGGTCTCCGTTTCTGCGGGGATCATCTTCAACCAGTCGTGTTCCGAGGATGCCACGTTTAATCCGCTGCGATTGGTGCAGCGGCCCACGAGCGTGCAAACTCGCGACGATGCCGAGCTCCTCAGCGGATGGCTGGACAAGGTCGACAACAGTTGGGAGGTCGGCAAGAACCATCAGAAAGTGCGGTCGGCCTTCTCAGATGTCGTCTCCACCGCCCGGGATTCAACGGTGCGAGTACTTCGCAACGGTAAGCAGGTCGCAATGGGTACGGTCGTTGACGCGGACGGCTTGATCCTCACCAAAGCAAGCGAGGTGGCCGATGCCGAGGGCCTGATCTGCCAATTCGCCAACAAGCGACAACGAACGGCCCAAATTGTGGACGTTAAGTCGAGCCATGATTTGGCACTCCTCAGGGTGCGAGCCACCAACCTGACGCCCGTCACGTGGTACCAGGGCAGCGCACCGGAAGTCGGCAGTTTGTTGGCCACGCCAGGTTTGGGTCGCGAGCCATTAGCGATCGGCGTGGTTAGTTTGGCCCCGCAAGTGGTCGAAAACGACGGTGTCCTCGGGATTCGGCTTCGTAACGGACGATCGGGACCGATCATCACCGACGTCATTGAGGAGAGCGCGGCTGAAGAGGCCGGTCTTGTAGGCGGCGATGTCGTTTTGCGAATCAATCGTGAGCCCGTCCGGACAAGCGACGAATTGGTCAGTCTCGTGAGTCGCCGCTTACCAGGAGACGTGGTTCGGTTGTTGATCCGTCGCGACGACGACGAGATGACTCTGAAGGCGACGCTTGGACGACGTGCCGATCTGGATCTGGAGAACAGCGACTTCCAAAGCTTCTTGGGCGGCGAATTGAGTACCCGTCGATCGGGATTTCCGAGTGTGCTGCAGCACGACACATTTCTGATGCCGCAACACTGTGGTGGCCCAATTGTCGACCTTGATGGACGTGTCATCGGAATCAACATCGCCCGTGCCGAGCGGATCGCGAGTTACGCCTTGACCAGTAGCGAGATCCAACCCTGGGTGAACAAATTCCGTGGCGAAGAGACGGTGGTCGCAGGCGTGAGCCGTGGAAAAGGTGCTGGCGGCGGCGATTAGGCTCTCTGCTGCGAGGTATCTTTAGGCAACCGGCGTTAGCTCAGCCCAGTGCACCCGGATTCTCCGTGTCGGCATCCGGATCGGACTCCAGGTAGGCGGCCAGCAGAAGTTGTGCAGCCAACATGTCGCGCCGTTTCTTCCTCTGCTGCCGACTAAAATCGGCCGCTAACAGGTGCTCCTCGGCTTCGACTGAGGTGAATCTCTCGTCATAAAAGTCAACCGGCACACCGGTTTGATCAGCGAGCCATTTACCAAACCGTCGCGACTCGTGAGATTTTTGACTTTCGTGGCCATCAAGGTGCACGGGCAGACCCACAACGAATCGGACGATCCCTTCTTCGGCCACGATCCGCCGCAGATATCTCGCGTCCTGCTCTGGATCGCGGCGCGTATAGTTCTCGTACGGACTCGCAATCGTTTGCGCAGGGTCGGAAACCGCAATCCCCAAGCGTACCGTTCCAAAATCGATTGCAGCAATTCGTCCAGAGGGCTGATTCATTCAACAATCCGCTGCCAGCCACTGCCAAGTTGGAAATCGTAGCGCCGATCAGCTCGTCCAGTCGACTCTCAAAGATAGTCGTTCCACTGCTTTTCTTCGAGCAACTTGACGACTTCACGGACGCGTTCTTCGTCATGTTTATTGGCCACCAGCGTTGCATCGCCGGTGTGAACAATCAAGCAATCATTCATTCCGACGGTGACAATCAAATGGTCATCCTCAGCTCGCACAATTGAGTTTCGCGTATCGATGCCCAGATGGCGAGCGGCGGCAATCGTGTTTCCATCCCGATCGGATCCTCGCACGCGAGCCAGCGCCTGCCAACTGCCGACGTCATCCCACTGGAAGGGGGCTTCGACGACGACCACATCACGTGCGTTTTCCATCACGGCATAGTCGATTGATTTGCCGATGATGGCGGCAAATTCCTGTTGGAAGACGTTATCGAAACTGGCCGAGCCGATGGATTCTCCGATCGCCATGATGTGATTGGTCATCTCCGGTTCGTGCTGCCGCAGTTCGTTAAGAATGGTGCTTGCTTTCCACACGAAGATACCGGAGTTCCAATAGTAATTGCCGTCTTCAAGATACTGTTGGGCCACCTCAGCTTTTGGCTTTTCGCGAAAGCGTTGAACCTGGAAAGCGCTTGGTGCACCGTCCGCTGCTGGTGTCAGCGGCTGACCACGATGAATGTATCCAAACGACTCCGCGGCGTAAGTCGGACGAATTCCAAACGTCACGAGACGCTGGGGTTGCTCTTCGACTAGCTTTGCGGCGTGAGCAATCGCTTGTTGAAATGCCTCGACCGGCTGGATCAAGTGGTCGGCCGGCATCACAACCATGAGGGCATCCGGATCGTTTCGCTGGACCCAGACGGCCGCAACGCCAATGCACGGAGCTGTATCACGTTTACACGGTTCACCCAGTACGGCCTCAGCAGGCAACCGCGGCAGCTGCTCGCGAATGGGGTCAACAAGCAGCTGATTCGTGACCACGAGCACTCGTTCGGGAGGAACGACGTCGCTTAAACGCGCGACAGTACTCTGAATCATGGTCTCTCCGCCCGCCAGGTCCAGCAACTGTTTGGGGCGAGCGCGGCGACTGGCCGGCCAAAAGCGTGTTCCGGCCCCACCCGCCATGATGACTGCGTGCAACATGACTGCGTTTCTCCTGGTTCATTCCGCCCTGTTCTGTTCATTCCTCGGAGAGAAAGCGTGTCCAAAGCCACGCGAAGTATTCATACGAGGAACGTGTCCTTTTCAAACCGCTGTCCTGGCTTGAGGCGCCGTTTTAACTCCTCCGCATCCAGTGCAAACAGCGGGCTAATTTCCACCAGCACTTCTTCGTCCACGTCCACGCCTGCCTGCTGGAGACGCCGCCGATCTCGCGCTACGATTGCATGACGGGACGTTTCCGGAGTATCCTTCGCAGCTCCGCTGGCGTTCTTCAATGGTGCAAAAGCCTCCTGCTCATCCGCTTCGACGACGATCGCGTTTTTTGCGATCGGCATGAGATCGAAAATGAACCGTTCGAACTTGGTCGCGTTCGGTTGGTCAGGTTCGACGGTCTCACCCGCGTCGTTCACGAAAGGCACCTTCTTGTTGGCACGGTGGAAGGGCAACGCGTCTGGGTGCTTCAGGGCATCGGCGAGAAAGCCGAGCCGCAAGACATGCACCGCAATGCTGCCGGCCCACAGTTCCAGCGATCCGTCTGCTTGTCGACGCTCGCCGGCCGAAGCGGGCAGATCGCTATATTCAATCACCATCAGGCGGCCGTCGACCGATACCACATTGCCGACTTTGTCGTTCGGGGCCGTCTTGGCAACCACCTGAGTTGTCATGTCCGATTCGGACAGCAGATGGTATCCGACCAACTCCCGATCGCAGACGGCGATCAGCGGATTGTCGACTTGAAAGTAGTATAGATGTTCTAGGCCACGTTCTTGTGCATCGGCCAAGCATCCGCTGCCGTTGAATGCCGCCAACATGCCGCCATGACCATCGGGGCTGAGAAAGACTCGACCATGATCCTCAAGGATTAGTCGGCCCATCTCGTCGACCGCAGGCATCGTTCCTTGACAAAAAACGTGAAGGTCGTCGCGCGGCAGTCCAAAGCAATCGTGCTGATCCAGGAAATCGATCGTCTCGTCGTGCGTCGCCGGACTAGTCATCAAATACAGTGGGATTCGTTTACCGAATCGGCGAGCGACAGCCTTCAGCTGGTCGATGTGCATTTGAAATAAGGTCCGTTCCGATACGGGCCCAACACGGAACATGCCCTTCGGATGCGGGAACCCCAGGCGTGTGCCCTGCCCGCCTGCCACCAAGATCACGCCCAGCTTGCCGCCCGAGAGGGCCTCCTCTGCCTTCTCGCGGGCTTCCCGTGACGAAAAGCTGGCTTGCCCATCACCTAAGCGAAACGCCGCAGGCGACGCTGCTCGCGCTGCGATCTCGGTAAAATCCTGATTCTTATCCTGTCCAAGGTTCAATTCACGGATTTGCTGCAGGTCGATCCCCATGATCTGCTGCGCAAGGCTCTCTCGCCGCTCGGCATCCAATCGCTCCCAAAACCTGACAAGATGCTGTTGATCATGGGAACGAAGATGAGTGTCTAGCTGTTCCTTTGTTATCGGCAACGCAACTTCCTCCATTTTTACAGCTGGCCAATTAGCTCAAAACCACCAGCCTTCGACCCACGCGTAGCAAAGAAAACACAACAAGGGAAAGAGGATGAAGATCGTGAGGTAGGTAAAGATCGTCGTCCAGACGTGGCGTGGCCATCGGGCCATGATCAACTCTCAACTCGTACTCTGGTGGGCTCAGGCGAGCATCGTCATCCCGGCAAATTGATATATTGATATGTATTATTTCATCGAGCCACCATTTCACCAAGGACAAATCAGCGTGTTCGCCGCCTTCTCCGTTTGCTCGCCGGCTTGCCCCCGCGCTGGCTCTCGACTCGACCGATTGCGACAGCAACCATTGTCGATCCTTTTATGCTATTTCATCGTCACTGGAAGTACCGCGAACGCAAATACGGTAACAATTCACGAGAGTACAAAGGTTGAATTCGCGTCGAATGACGTTGCTAGACAAATCCTCGCGAATCGGGACGCCTTCATTCGTCGCATGAGTGGTATTGACCGTCAGCTACGGCTTCGATCGAACCGAACGGTCTCCGAAGAGTCATATCTTGAGTATGTGTGCGACCAGGTCGTCGATTGGACACCGGCCGAGATCGAGCAGCTGACCGCCGTCCTTGGCGGAATCCGTAAAAAACTCGAGCCGATCAAGAAAGCCTGGCCTGAGCGCATTCGACTGATCAAAACTACCGGTCGCGAAGAAAACGGTGCAGCCTATTGCCGTGAAGCAACTATTGTCCTGCCACAAAGCGTCCTAAAGCGAGACGCAAAGGCGCTCGAACGCCTCCTGCTGCACGAGCTGTTCCACATCATCTCAAACCATACGCCGGAGCTGCGAAATCAGCTCTATCAAGTCGTCGGCTTTACGGCTTGTGCAGAGATCGCGCTTCCGGACGAGCTTAAATCGCGGAAGATCACAAATCCGGATGCGCCAGCGATCAATTGCATTATGAAGCTCAGCAATGGTGATCACCCAATCGTAGTTACCCCCGTATTGCTGAGCCGTCGCGCATCGTATGAGAACATTGAGAGTCGCTCACTGTTTAGCGAGCTGCTGTTTCGTTTAATGGTGGTCCAACAAAAAGATGGAATCTGGCAAGCCGCTCTCACCGATGACGGACGAGCGCGACTCCTCGACCCCACCAGCCAACGGTCCTTTCGTGAGCAAATCGGCCGGAACACAAAGTACGTTGTTCATCCCGAGGAAATTCTCGCCGACAACTTCGTCCATCTGGTTCTTAAGTCGACGGACCTCCCGGATATGTGGATCATTGACGAGATGCGAAAACAGCTAGAGCGATAGACTTCACATCCCACTGCACGGCTTCATCGCTTCATCGGCATCCACCGGATTGCCATCGACACGCCGACCCGGTCTCTGGTAACTTTCGCCGCCCGTTCACTCCAATCGGAGCATGTTCGCTACGCTTGCGCATGCAAGCCAATCAATGCTGTCTAGATCCGCTATTTGCTATGCCCAGTCTGCAATCATCGGCCGGAGACGTTGTTATCCTGGTTCACGGCACCTTTGCCGCGCGAAACATGGACGAGGGTGACAGTTGGTGGCAACGTGGCAGCGAACCATGGCAAGGCTTGAGTGAGCGACTTCCCAGCGGCGTCAACCTACAGAATCAAGGGCGGCTGTTTCATTGGTCAGGCGAGAATAGCGAGCGAAGCCGGATTAAAGCGGCCGGTGATTTGCTCGATGAGATGTTACAGCTCGAGTCGAGCGGACGCAGGTATCATCTGGTCGGTCACAGCCACGGGGGATCCGTCATCTGGCATGCCTTGCGGATGGCAACACTGCATAAGAATGCTCTCGAGGGGCTCCGAAGCTGGTCGACGGTGGGGACGCCCTTTTTGCAGCACCGAACAAGAAGTCCCTGGCACATTGTCAACCTAGTCAAAATCGTGGTGGCCGCTTCGCTGATCTGGCCGGCCATGTTGACTCTTTGGCGATTTGCGCTGTTGGTTAGTGCGTTGCTGTTCGGAACAGACCACGGATTCACGCTTCCCGAGGACGGAGGAACTGGCTGGATTACGAAGAACCCAGGACCTGCAGTCGACATCCTGAAATTGTGTGGAGTTCCGACGGAGCAAACGGCCGAAGGACTGCGGATTGGATCGTACGATCCTTCGGTTGGGCAATCGATCGTTGATTACGTGTTCTTTACATCGGAAGGCTGGTTAATCCTCGTTATTGCCTTGAGCGTCGCTTACGTCTATTTGAATTTGGCCAAATACTGCATCGGCCCCGTGCTGGAATCCCTCCGCATCCGTGCCGAAGAACGACTCGAACGCCGAGCCATGCACGCCTTCAAGGGACGCTGGTTGGGATTGTGGTCACCGGATGACGAAGCGATTAACGGACTGAGAGCCACCCTAGACCTTTCGATCTCCTTCGTCTCGAAGATGGCGCCTCGTGACAAAGTGCTGCTATCGGACCGCATCGCCTTTATCTCGCGTCCGCACCGCTGGGTATTCGCTCCGCTCTACAACTCATTGGTTCGACCAATCCTCGATCGAACCGTGCGTTCGCATGTGATCAAAACGGCTCAGGGAAATAACCGCCCTGCCGCTGAAGTCGTCGCTGTATCGGCAGCACCTACTGAATCCGTATCGACGCCTCATTTGCCGGCATGGCTGAATGAAAAGTTAGCTGAGGAAGCCGATCAGCATGCAAAGGTGATCACGCCCGAACTGCGCCGATTGTTGGCAGCACCTTGCATTGTCGGCGGCTTGGAAACCTTCAGTCATACTATCTCAGGCCGCGAGCTCATACACACCTCTTATTTTGATCATCCCGAGGTGCTGGATCTACTTGCCTTGCATATCGCTTGGGCTTCAGGAAAGCCAGCACGGGTTCATCGCCACAATCAACGCAGTGTGGAATTGAAGACCTGGCTGGACGAGTTCAAAACTCAACTGAACCACCGCGCGAAGACAAACCGCTGGAAGATGATCGTTCCCAGACGGCGACACGCGGCTTGAGCATGTGCCATCGGGCGACGAACGCTGCTCGCATTACGACGGGCGGCGAGCTTGCACGAACACTTCGATGATCACATCCGTGTCTTCAACGGCAGGAGCGTCCAATCGGACGTCAAGACGAGCGCCGTTGGTCACGACCAGCGATGGTTGAATACGGGCCGGCGGGCCGGCCAACGACTCAGCCGTCACCTGCGGCACGTCGGCCAGCGGTGGACAAAACGACAAGTGAACATTTTCGCTGCGCTGACCGGCGGCAAAGCGGGCACGTAATTGGCCACTTATGATCTCGCCTAGCTCCTTGTCGTGAAACCGTTCAAATCGCTGCAGGACATGATCAGGAAGTTCGATTTCGTCCGTCACCGTCGAAGTCTGGAGCAGCCTGCGAAATGGTAATGTGTCTCGATCCACCAGGACGCCTTGAGTCGCTTGCCAATAAATGAGTGCCTCAGCTGTTACGACCACGGCCCACAGCATCAGCCAAGCCCACCAAGGTTGCTGGTTAGGCGCGGTCAACAACGCAGCGACAAGAAACAAGGCTGCAGAGGTTCCGTAGAGCGCAAGTGGCGTTCCCCAGGCCGGCTGGTCGCTCGATGACCGAACCAATGGAATTCGCAGAACAACGCCTAGCGCGACAAGAATGACACAGCCAGAGAGCACGACGCTGGGCGCAATCGGTTGCTCGAAGGCACCGAATAGACGGCGTACCCAAAGCACCGTCGCGATGACCACCAGCAAGGCGATCGTCGTCGCGACCAGCAAGTGACTTGCGCGCTGAAGGGATATTCCCATCGGCGCAGCTCGTGATGATGCACCAACGTCCATGTCAGTTCTCGTAACGACCGACTACTTCGAAACAGCTCCGGCAGACACCGCTTCGGCGAGTTCTGCAGCTCGGTCTGTATTCTCCCAGGTGAATTCGGATCCGCTACGGCCAAAGTGGCCTCCGTACGCGGTCTTGCGGAATACCGGCCGACGAAGGTCCAGGTATTCGATGATGCCTCCAGGCGATAGCGGGAAGAAATCGCGAACCACCTGACAGATGCGTTCGTCGTCGACTTTTCCGGTTCCCTCAGTATCGACCAGCACACTGACGGGATCGGAGACACCAATGGCATAGGCCAACTGAACTTCACAGCGGTCGGCCAATCCCGACGCTACGATATTCTTGGCAACATGACGAGCCATATAGGCAGCACTGCGATCGACCTTTGTCGGATCCTTGCCACTGAACGCGCCACCGCCGTGACGGCCCCAACCTCCATAGGTGTCGACAATGATCTTACGACCGGTCAATCCACAGTCTCCGTGCGGACCTCCCACCACAAAACGACCCGTCGGGTTGATGTGATAGATGATGTCGCCGTTAATTAAGTCTGCTGGCAAGCAGGGCTTAATGATCTGATCGGTGACAAAACTGCGAATCTCCTCGTTCGCTACTTCCTCATTGTGTTGAGTCGAAACGACGACCGTATCGATACGGATCGGACGGTTTCCATCGTACTCAATCGTAACTTGACTCTTGCTATCCGGACGAAGCCAATTGACCTTTCCGCTCTGCCGTGCTTCGGTCAGTCGATTCAGAATACGATGCGAAAGAGCGATCGGCATCGGCATCAGCTCTTCGGTATCGTTGCACGCGTAACCGAACATCAGGCCCTGATCGCCTGCACCGATCTCTTTGCCCGCTTGTGAGTCTTCATCGACGCCCTGTGCGATATCCGCGCTCTGCTTATCGATCGAAACCATCACAGCACAGGTATCGGCGCAGATGCCCATTTGGTCGTCCGTGTATCCGACGTCTCGAATGACGCGACGAATGACATCCTGATAGTCAATGTTGGCCTTGCTGGTAATTTCCCCGGCGACGATCGCGATCCCGGTGGTGACCATCGTTTCGCAAGCCACGCGGCTCAGATTGTCTTTCTCGAAGAGCGCGTCCAGAATCCCATCGGAAATCTGATCGGCAAGCTTGTCTGGATGCCCCATGCTGACTGACTCACTCGTGAAGAGAAACTTGCCTGTGGCCACAACAATCCTCCAATTAATGTCTTAGGTGCCCGTCACGGGCAGATACGGCGACCGAATTCGATACTATAAACCTTATGATCGTTGATTCGCAACTAGCACGACTTCGACCTGCAGAAAGATCGTCCAGGTCTTGTCGCCTCGAGGGCGAATCCGAAGCATATGTGGCGAAATGCGTTACGTAGAGGCCGATCTGCGAGCAACACTCGCGCGCCTGCTCGTTTCCCATTTCGCAATTCCAACTCGCGGTCCGCGGCTGGCGTATTAAGCTGATTGGCGCATTGGCGAAGCTGGATTTGAAGACCGAGAATTCGAGAGGGCCCCATTTACCGTCGAATCCGGTGCCGATCGCTCGGGCAATGCAGACTGAATCAGTTCGAAGGTACGACTCGTCGCTCCAAGATTTCGACGCACCACTCCACGCGATCGCTGCCCCATTCGGCCGACATAATCCGTGTCGCCCAAACAACGCTGGACGAATTGCGTTAGCTGTTGACCGTTGTTGACAACCCTCGCGGCTTGAGCGTCCAGCAGCTGGGCAACGATGTCTCGAAAATTGGATGTATTGGGCCCAAAGCACACCGCCGCTCCATAAGCCGCTGGCTCGATCATGTTCTGACCACCGCGATCACCCAGACTGCCACCGACAAACGCAATTTCCGACAACCCCCACCAAGCTCCCAGCTCACCCACCGTGTCCACCAGCAAGATTCGTTCGACGTGTGTGTCTTCCTGGATCTCACTCCGGCGGGTCCAGGCACAGCCGGATCGATCCAGTAGGTTGGCTACCTCGTCGAATCGCTCCGGATGTCTGGGCACGAGGATCAGCCTCAAGTCGGGAAAGGCCGGAGCCAGCTCTTTGAATGCGGCGAGTGCATACTCTTCCTCGGGTTGCTGCGTACTGCCGGCCAGGAAGACTCGGTCCTCAGCCACGATCTTAGCCAAGGACCTCAGCGCCACTGAGCGCCGATTCTCGCGATTGACTTCCGCACCGTCGAATTTCAGCGATCCCGTCACGATCGCCTTGTCAGAAGGTAACCCCAAGTTGGTGAAACGCTGAGCGTATTCCTCACTCTGAACGCCGATCCATTCCAGCTGACTCAGCATGCGTTGCGTCAGCCAACGAATTCTTCGATAGCCCGCATGACTGCGTTGACTGAGACGACCATTGATCACGCCCACCTTCACACCGGCTCGTTGCGATTCGCGAATCAGGTTCGGCCAGAGTTCGAGTTCCGTCAGCAACAAGACATTAGGGCGTACACGCCGCATAGCTCGTCGCACGGCCCAACTAAAGTCCAACGGACAATAGGCGACATGGTGATTCGCGTATTTCTTGACGGCTAGCTCATATCCGGTCCGCGTCGTTGTGGTGATAAAACAGGTCACATCGGGACGAACTTGCTCGAGCGTCGAGACAATCGTGGCAATAAGATTCACTTCACCAACACTGACCGCGTGTAACCAAACACACGGTTGTTCTCCGTCCCGAATGGGTAAGTAGCCGAAAAGTCTTTGTCGCAGCCCCTGCCGATACTTGCCGTAACGCCAGGCCGACCACGCGATGGCGGGCGACAAGATCGTCAGCAGAATGAGATAGCAGACGTCGAGCAGAAGGCTCATCGGGAATCCTTTCCCCTTATGCAAATTCGAAAACAGTCGAAATCGGCGGCAACGCGTGCCCGGCCATGGAAAGCCAACGAGCCGGACAACTTATTGTCTAACGATACCTGCCGGTTGCCTCGTCCTCCGTGATATCCCTAGCTAGCTCTCGCTCTCAGGCAGCAATTCTTGTACTTCTTGCCGCTGCCACACGGACACGGTTCGTTACGTCCCACTCGGTCGCCACGGTTGCGAATCGTCTCGATCTTCTGATCTCCCTGACTCGCGCGAATGGCATCTTCTTGCTGTTGAGCAATCTCGCTGGTCGTCGGCGCGGCTTCGTGAACCGCGGAGGTCTCGACCCACGTCGAACCAACAAAGCCCTCGTCCAACTGCTCCATGCGAAAGATCAGGTCCGTCACGCGCTGGCCAACGGAGGTCCACATCTGATCAAACAGCTTGCGCCCCTCCCGTTTGTACTCGACCTTAGGATCAACTTGTGCGTAGCCGACCAGTCCCACGGCGCTTCGCAAATGGTCCATCGCCAGGAGGTGATCCTTCCACCCACCGTCGACTAATTGGAGAACAAGTTGCCGTTCCATCCGCCGGATCTCCGGTCGGTAGCAATCCTCGACCCCTCGAAGAAGCCGCTGCTCGAGTTCGTCTCGACGTAGATCCGAGATCTCGTCGACGGGCAGCTCAACGTGGAAGGTCTGTTCTGCCCAATCGGCAAGCGAGGTGATCGCTCCGTTGCCGGAAGCTTCACCAGCTCGATCCAGCGAGTCGTTGCTACCAGCAAACATCTTGTCGAGTTTTGATTCAACTGCATCGATGGCTTCAGCCGCTTTTTGCTGATGATCACGACTGTGTCCCAACAGCAGCGCGAAGATTTCCTCCCGCTGCTTGCTCTTCAGGTCGTCCAGATTGATCTCGACGCCAAAACGCTGCCGCGCCCAATTGACCAGGGCTTGTCGATCGACGCGTGGCTGCCCGGATGCGGTGGCGGCGCTGAATCGATACATGCCGGCAATAACGGGGTATTCCGATTCCTTCTCGTCGTAGGCTGCAAAGGCTTTTTGCCGAACCAAATCCACGATGGCCGGCCGCTCTAACGATTTCAGCTCGTCTAATTCGATTTCGATACCGAACTTATGCCGGACCCAACCGCAAGCCGTTGCAAGGCCAAAGTCGCTGTCAAGGAATTGCGTACCCTCGGAAAGATCAACTTTGTCGATCGCTTCGCGTGCTCGGTCGATGAGGTAGTCCCCCACCTCGTCACGACCAATCTTTTTCAAGTCACGATCGCGAAGGTTTAATCCCCAGCGGGTGTTGGCCGCTTTCGCCAGAGCGGCCCAGTTCCAATCCTTTGAATCCTCTTCCTCAGGAAGGTTCTCTTCCAGTGCGTCGAGCACCTGAGACTCTGCAGCCCGTTCGGCTTCGTCTTTCGCAAGACGGTCGGCCGCTGCAAAATCGAGTTCACGAAAGTCGCGTGCGTCTAGCGGTGTCGAGAGTCGGTTGCTGGCCCACGCTGCAAACGTTTCCTGTCCATAATCGGACCGCAGTATCTTATCGAGGTTCTCCTGGACCTGCTCATCGATCATTTGCAAGATGAGGTCCTTGCAGTTGGTGCCTTCCAAGATCGCCTGACGATAGGTGTAGACGCGCTTTCGCTGTTCGTCCATCACCTCGTCGTACTCGAGCAGATTCTTGCGGATTTCGAAGTTGCGTTCCTCGACTTTCTTTTGAGCCGCTTCGATTCGGCGGGTCACCATGGGGCTCTCGATCGCATCACCTTCTTGCCAACCGCCCCATGATTTGAGGATCTTCTCGACCCATTCACCGGCAAAGATCCGCATCAGATCGTCGCGTAGCGACAGATAAAATCGGCTACTACCAGGATCACCCTGACGACCACATCGACCACGAAGCTGCAAATCGATGCGTCGCGCCTCGTGTCGCTCAGTTCCGATCACGTGCAGGCCACCAAGTTGCCGGACCGATTCGCCCTCTTCACCCATGTTCTCTCGCGACTGGATCTCGTTGACCAGCGAATCCCATTCCTGACGCGGCACATCCAAACGCGTTTCGTATTTGTCCTGCAGCGTGGCCCACGCAAGTGTTTCTGGATTGCCGCCTAAGATGATGTCAGTACCACGACCGGCCATGTTTGTCGCGATAGTCACGGCACCAATTCGGCCTGCCTGTGCGACAATCTCTGCCTCGCGACCATGATGCTTAGCATTCAATACCTCGTGTCGAATCCCGCGTCGTTCGAGCATACCGGAAAGCAGTTCACTCTTTTCGATGGACGTGGTGCCGACGAGGACGGGCCGCCCCTTCGCTCGTTGTGCGGATACTCGGCTCCGCGGAACCTTGTCCTTGCTATTGGACCCGCGCGCCTGGAAGACGATCGTATCGTCGCTGTCTTTAATGATCGTGCCAAACTGCTGTTCTTTATCGATGGTGACCGAATCCCACTTGTGCAGCTCTTCGATCTCGTTGGCAATCGCTTGATACTTTTCTTCCTCAGTACAGTAGATGACGTCGGGATGCTCGAGTCGCTCGAGTTCGCGATTCGTCGGAATCGCAATGACGTCTAGCCCGTAGATTTTCCAGAACTCGTTGGCCTCGGTCATGGCCGTTCCGGTCATACCACAGATCTTGTCGTAGAGCTTGAAAAAGTTCTGTAGTGTGATCGTGGCCAGTGTCTGGGTTTCCTCCTTGATCTTGACACCTTCCTTTGACTCGACCGCTTGATGCAATCCATCACTCCACTGGCGGCCTTCCATTAACCGCCCAGTGAACTCGTCGACAATCACGATGCTGCCGTCCTTGATGACGTAGTTGACGTCAAGGCTATACAGATAATGAGCCTTGAGGGCGTTGTCGATCAGATGCGGCCACTCCATGTTGCCGGCTGTATAGAAGCTCTCGACGCCCGCCAACCTTTCGGCTTCGCGCACACCAACATCGGTGAGATTGACCGAGTGATCCTTCTCATTCACCTCAAAGTGTTCACCCTTTTTGAGCTGCCCGGCAATTCGATTGGCTTCGTCATACTTGCGAATGTTCTCGTGCGCCGGTCCCGAAATGATCAGCGGAGTCCGTGCTTCGTCGATGAGAATGTTGTCGACCTCGTCGACGATGGCAAATGTCAAGCGACCCTGTGACTGCTGCAAATGGCGAGGATATTTTTCATCGGCCTTAGCAGCCGGCCGCATGTTGTCTCGTAGGTAGTCAAAACCGAACTCGTTGTTGGTGCCGTAAGTAATGTCGCATTCGTAGGCCTTCTGCCGCGCCGATGTCTCCATGTCGCTTTGGATAGCACCCACCGTCAGCCCCAAACCCATGTAGAGCGGAGCCATCCACTCCATGTCGCGCCGGGCCAGATAGTCATTGACGGTCACCACGTGTACGTGACCCGCGAGAGCATTGAGATACGCTGGCAAGGTTGCCACCAGCGTCTTTCCCTCACCGGTAACCATTTCGGCGATCGAACCACTGTGCAGCACCATTCCACCGATGAGCTGGACGTCGTAATGGCGCATGCTCACGTAGCGACGCCCCGCCTCGCGGCAGACGGCAAACGACTCCGCCAACACGTCCTCTATCGTCTCGCCGGCTTCAAGTCGGTCGCGAAAGTGCTGAGTCTGCTGCTTCAGCTCCTCGTCTGACATAGCCTGGTATTTGTCTTCCAGAGCATTGATCGAATCGACCCGTGCCTGAAGCCGTTTGATATAGCGGGCGTTGGAGGACCCGAAGACGGACGTCATCGACCGTTCAAAGCCGCGTAGAAGCCCACCAAAGAAGAGCCCCAAGTACTCCCAAATACGTTCAAAAACGTTCATGATGCTAACGTCCCCGAGCGGATGACGTCTCCAGAGGGCCATAGACGGCCATGCGGCGTGCTCACAGGAGCACCGCAATTCTCGTAAACCATTTATGCGAAGTAGCTTATAACGATTGACAGGACTGGTCAACCGCGTTTGCCCAAAGCCTCACACCAGTTGGTGTTAGGCACAGCTCACGGTGTCCGACATTTGGGCGTGGCTCGTCCTCGCCATACCGCCGGGACGAGGCAATCACACCAGCGGTGAGTCGCCCCCATGCCACCACGCGGGCCGGCCCCGTCTCAATTCAAGGACGAATCCCTGCTTGCCGAGTGTTACATGATGCCATTATGCTTCGCTCCGGCCGATGCACCGCGATCGTCGGATCGTCGCCACCCGTGATCCATCAACGCCGAGACTATTCTCTTGAAACCAAAGTTTGTAACTGCTGACATTTCCGGCCAATTCATCCTCTTGGGAACCGGCACGTCGGTTGGCGTTCCCACGATTGGCTGCCGTTGTGACGTTTGCTCCAGCACAAATCCACGCAATCAACGGACACGTTGTTCGGCCGTCGTCGGCTTGCCTGATGGCATCCTGCTGATTGATACGCCTCCCGATCTGCGGTTTCAGTTACTTCGCGAGCAGATCGGCGTCGTGCATGCTGTGCTGTATACACACGAGCATGCTGATCATCTATTCGGCCTAGACGACCTAAGATTGTTCCAGTTCTATCTTGGGCACCCGGTTCCGATTTATTGCGAGGAATCGGTTGAGAAACGAATCCGACGAGCCTACGACTATGCATTTGCAAATGTCGAGCAAACACATCAAGGTGCGACACCACAGCTTGAGTTCTGCCGCATTTCGACCGATCCATTCGATTTGTTGGGGGCACGCATCGTTCCGATTCGGCTCGATCACGGACCACGATTCCAGGTGTTAGGCTTCAGAATCGGCGATTTGGCCTACTGCACAGACACCAACCACGTGCCCGCAGAAAGCATGCAATTGCTACAAGGGCTTGATGTCTTGATCTTGGATGCGCTGCGACACAAACCGCACGCCACCCATTTTTCGGTCGAGGAAGCACTCGAAGTGGCGCGGCAAATCGGGGCTCGACGAACGTATTTCACACACGTCTCGCATGACCTGGACTACGAGCAGACCAACGCCCAACTCCCGGCTGGAGTGGAGTTGGCGTACGACGGATTGCGTTTGCCAATTACGGCTTCTTAAGACCCGCCGGTGCTACGGCGTGGCTCGCACCTTGGATTCTTGCCGCACGCCAGCGACCTGGGGATTAGCCAACAGTCGCGCGTAATCGGCCGTGATGGCGAGCACCTCGTTGTTAAAGTAGTTGCGGCGGAACACCGGACGCTCGCCGTAGACCTGATCCTTGATCTGCTTCTCGTCTTCCTTGTCCGCATCCAGCTCAGCACGCTCCTTGAAGAACTTCTCTTCGTTCAAGGTCACATACTTCTGAGCCTTCTGTTTCTGGTACTGCTCGATGCGCCGTTGAAGCTTGGCGAAATCTTCAGAATCCTTGCGGCGTGACTTCGACAGCTCATTCAATTGCGAGACGACGTCGTTGGCAACATCGTCATCCAGTTTGAATTCCGCCTCTGCAACTTGGTCGAATTTAACCGGATACGGCAGATCGCTCTCGCCGACGTCCATATGCGTCGTCAGCGAGGGCATTTGAACGTCCACCAACACACCACGTTTTTGCGTGCTATCACCACTCGGGCGATAGAACTGTTGCATGGTGATCTTGAGAGCTCCAAGGTTCGGTGGATTCGGCACATTGAAGATTTGATTGCCCAAATCCAGCAAGCTTTGTACCGTTCCCGTTCCGTGCGTGGCTTCCCCACCCACGATGATTCCGCGACGGTAGTCCTGAATCGCACCGGCAAGAATCTCGCTGGCCCTCGCGCTAAACTTGCTGGTCATGACCACCAGCGGTCCCGTCCAGACCATGCCATTCTCGAGATCGTCGTAGTGCTGAACGCGATCGTCCGAATCCTTGACTTGAACGACCGGCCCCTGGTCGATAAACAACCCGGTGAGGTTGATGGCCTCAGTCAGGCTACCACCACCGTTGCGAGTCAGATCCAGAACTACGGCGTCGACGCCTTGTTCCTTGAAGTTCTTCAGAATCCGACGAACATCGCGAGTTGTGCTCTTGAAATCGGTCAGACCTTTGCGAGCAGCGCTCATGTCCATGTAGAAGCTCGGTAGGTCGATGACACCAATTTTGTACTCAGTGCCGTCGGCCTTTTCACCGAACGGGATGATTTCGCTTCGCGCTTCACTGTCCTTTAACTCGATCTTCGCTCGGGTGATCTGGTAGACCTCATTATCGTTGCTGGCTGAGGGCTTCACGCCGAGACGGACAATCGTACCGGCCTTGCCCCGAATCAACTGGACCACGTCATTCAGATTCATATCAATGACGTCGACCATTTCACCCTCAGCGCCTTGCCCCACACTGACGATACGGTCTTCGGGCTGCAGTCGGCCATCTTTGTCGGCAGCGCCACCGGGAATGACCTTGGTGACGACCGTGTAGCCGTCGTTCATCATCAGGGCCGCGCCAATCCCCTCCAGCTTCAGCTTCATGCTGATGTGGAAGTTGTCCAGTGAACTGGGCGACATATAGGTCGTGTGTGGATCGAAGGCCGTTGTGATCGACGACAGGTACATCTCCAACAGGTCGTCCGAGCTGAAGTTGTGCATCCGCTTGGCGTAGCTCTTGTAGCGGCGCGTCAGACGTTCCATCGCTTCCTTGCCCTCGGTTTCGTCACTCTTCAGTACCAGCAGATCGTATTTGATGCGTTTCCGCCAACGATCAAAAGCCTCAGCAGGTGTCTTTGCGTACTTCGCCTCGTCGCGATCCGTGACCATTTTTTCGTCGGCCGTGAAGTCATGGTCTTGCTTGAGCAGCACATCGATAAATTCGACTCGCTCGTCGACGCGCTCCAAGAACCGATTGAAGACCTTGTAGGCAAAACGAAGGTCGCCGCGCTTGATCGAATCATCCAAGCGATCACGTTCCTTCATGAACTCGTCAATATCCGACTGATAAAAGTAGACCTTCATCGGGTCGAGGCCCTTGAGATAAGTCTTCAAGGCTCTTTCCGAAATTTCGTCGTCCAGTGAACGTTTCAGCAAATGCTCCTGTTTGAGCAGGGCCGTCACAATCAGCGCGACTTGTCGGTCGCTAGCTTTGGGGCCGTTCAGATCGGCAGGCGACTCACGAAGCGGGAAAAACAGGACTCCACCAAGTGTCAACAGAGTTGCCAGAGTAAAAACAAGCAGACTTGGTCTTCGCATAATGTTCGGAGATTTGCTCATTACGAATCCTGCCGTGAAAAGAGTGGATCGGCGCAACCAGCCAGATTTAAGACTTGCTTCATAGTAGCTGGCGCGGGAGTTTCAAACAAGGTCGAAGAGGTGGGCGCTAACACTACGCAACGAGCGGCGTTTGGTTCGATTTCACGCCACCTAAACACTCATCGTCGCGCGCACCCACAACACTATAGTGCTTCCAACAAGTAGCTTGCGTCGCATTCATCAAAAAGATTCGTTGGTTGGTTAGGCGAAAATTTCAAATCTTGCGTCGTCCTGTCCACCGGTGCTACACTCCGCGCCCTCATCGAAGAAGTCAATGTCCAATCGGACACGTGGTTGACCGTCCCGAATGACGATTAATCGGGGCAAAGACAACTGATAGGAGGCCTGGTGTGCTGTCCAATTGGCCCATCCGAAAAAAACTGACGCTAGGTATCGCGTTACTACTAATTGCCGTCGCCATTCTGGCCTTTAGTGGCTTTCGAGGCGTCTACGCCTTTCGTGGCCTGGTGCGCAGTGTCAGCCAGCGTGCATCAGAGTTACCGATTGCCATTGATCTGGCCCACCACGTGAGTGAGTTGCGCGCCACCGAGCCATCGTGGCTGAGGGAAAGCGAATTGCAGGTGGACAAAGAGCATTCGATGTCGGAGGCCTTTTTCAACTTTGAGTTCACGAGAAATCTGGATGGCGTGAGCCGCACCTTGGCTCGTTACCGCGACAAACTGCACGAGAATGCTTCCGCAGACGCTCGCATCGGCAATATTCAGCGCGAGCTGGAGACGGTGCAGCAAATGAACAATACACTCCGGGAGCTCGAAAGCCTGAAGGTCGACGACAGTTGGCCGTACGGCGACCAAGAGCGAATGGAGGAGCTGCGTGCCGGCGTGGAACAGCTTGGATTTCTCGCCGACCGACTGCCAAGCTACCTGCAGGAGCAGATGAACGATTTGCAGGGCGACGTCAAAGTCCACTATCGCACGTGGATTGTGCTGACGTGGTTTACCAGCTTCTCGGCTGGCTCTCTATTGCTGCTGATGGTTCATCTGTTCTACCGCTGGATCTTTCGCCCTCTGCGAACCTTGATCGAGGGCTCACGTCACGTGGCAGGGGGTAACTTTGATCATCGGATTCGACTGAATTCCGGCGATGAGATGGACGAGTTGGCCATGGCGATGAACAACATGACGATGCGTTTTCAACAGATCCGCGATGACCTGGATCAGCAGGTACAACAACGAACGAAGGAAGTGGTTCGCGGCGAGCAGTTGGCGAGCGTCGGATTTCTAGCAGCAGGAGTCGCCCACGAGATCAATAATCCGTTGGCTTCAATTGCCTTTTGTGCCGACTCCCTGGTCGATCGGCTGCAAGACGTCATCCCCGCGGCTCAGGATCATGAAAAAAACGAAGAGGACGAGTCGAACAGCGAGATGGCTGTGGTCAGTGAGTATTTACGCATGATCCAAGAAGAGGCATTCCGTTGCAAAGAGATCACCGAGCGACTGCTTGACTTCTCGCGACTGGGCGACGTGGAGAAGCAGTCACTCGACCTGCGCGATCTTGTGCAAGGGGTCATCGATATGGTCCGCCACTTGGGGACCTACAAGCAGAAAGAGATCATCTACAACTGCCCCGATCCGGTCATTGCGCCAATCAATCCTCAGGAAATGAAACAAGTCGTCTTGAATCTGATCACCAACGGTCTCGAGAGCCTGGATCCGGGCGGTGTGGTTTCGGTTTCGCTTTCCAGCGTCAACGATCACGCCGAGTTGGTGGTCGCCGACAACGGCTGCGGAATGACCGACGAGGTCAAGAATCATCTTTTCGAACCCTTCTACACACGTGGCAAAGACGGCCAGGGGACTGGACTGGGTATGTCGATCACTTTCCGCATCGTCACCGAACATGGCGGACGCATTGACGTGCACAGTGATGGCCCCGGAAAGGGATCGGTCTTAACCGTGCGTCTACCCTTGAACGAGACAGCTACGCAGGAGAAGCATCATCATTACAAAGCCGCCTAAGAAATCACTGAAGCTTCTATTTGCGGACGACGAGAAGTCCCTGCAACAGCTGCTCGGTCGTGAACTCCATCGGATGGGCTATGAAGTCACGGTCTGTCCTGACGGCTTAACCGCCGTCGCAGCGCTGGAAATGAACACCTACGATTGCCTGTTGGTCGACTTGGATATGCCAGGGATGAATGGAATCGATGTCATCGGCAAAGCCAAGGAGATGTCGCCGGACACGGATGCCATCGTGATGACCGGCAAGTCATCGTTGGAAACGGCCGTGGCAGCTCTACGCCACGGAGTCTTCGACTATATCACCAAGCCCTGCAAGCTGGCGGATCTCGATCGACTGTTACAGCGAGTTGCCGAAAAGCGAGAGCTGACGAACAAATATCGGGCGTTGAAGCGACAGTTGGAACAGATCGAAGGAAAGTCCAAACTCGTGGGTGATAGTGCTTCGATGAGGCAAGTTCGTCAGCTCATCTCCAAGGTGGCCCCGACACACTCAACCGTTTTGATCTTGGGAGATACGGGTACCGGAAAGGAACTCGTTGCCCGAGCCGTCCATGACCAGAGCCTGCGCGGGGACATGCCATATGTTGCGGTTAACTGCGGGGCGTTGCCAGAGAGCTTAATCGAAAGTGAACTGTTCGGACACCGTAAGGGAGCGTTCACAGGTGCAGACGAACAACGGGTCGGACTGTTCGAGGTCGCTCATGGTGGGACGTTGTTCCTGGACGAAATTGGTGAGCTGCCGATGGCCATGCAATCGAAGCTGTTGCGAGTGCTAGAGAGCGGCGAAATCCGACGCGTTGGCGATAACGAATCGTTTACGGTTGACGTACGAGTCATTTGCGCAACGCATCAACCTCTCGAAGAGATGGTCAATCAAGATCGCTTTCGGGAAGACTTGATGTTTCGTATCAACACCTTTGAGATCCGTTTACCGCCACTGCGTGACCGCACTGAAGACCTGCCCGAGTTGGTCCGACACCTGCTTGCCCGATTGCGTTTTCAGGTCGCTGCGCAGCAGGAACTCGTTTCCCAAGAGGCCTTGGCGGTGCTTCGATCACATGACTGGCCGGGCAATGTGCGCGAATTGGCCAACGTGATCGAATACGCAACGATCCTGTGCGACCAGCCGCCCATTCTTCCTGACCATCTTCCGCAGCGATTCGACTCGCCTCGGCCACGCCATGGTTCGATCAAGATGACGGGCCCGATGACGCTACGGGAAATCGAGATGCAGGCCATCTATGCGGCTATTGAACGCAACGACGGCAGCAAACCGAAGGCGGCCGAAGAACTCGGTGTCAGCCTCAAGACACTCTACAACAAACTGAACCAGGCGGAATCCAGCGGCAGCAAGGCGGCTTAACGACACCGCCGCTTGGGATCAAAAGCAAAGAGCGATACCAAACGGTATCGCTCTCGGCTGTTATCCATCATCGCTCGTCGAGATCACGCTTCCAAAGCGCGATTTCGCTCGCGATCATCATCATCGTCATCCAGATCCGCTGCGGCGAGATCGGCAAGAGCAAGGTCGATCAGTCGTTCGGTAATCGATCGATTGTCGCCGGACGATCCTTCGGCGTCCGCACCGTCAGTCGGAAGGGCGCCGCTCACATACGTATTCGCTTGGAAAGCGAACACAAAGTCCGACGTGTCGAAGTCACCATCGCCGTTCCAGTCACCTTCCTCGAAGGTCGAGTTGCCGTCGATGCCGTCCTCATACTCACCGTTGGCCAGAACCTTCACGAGGTCATCCGAGCTGAAGACTCCGTCCCCATTCGAGTCACCCACGACCCGCTCAACGGACTTGATCGTGACCTGGAAGGTTTCGTTAGCCGAAGTCGTTCCGTCATTGACGGTCAACGTAATGGTGACGGGGCCACCCGTGACGTCAGCCGCCGGAGTGACGGTGACCGTGCGATCAACACCTGTGCCTTCGACAACGATGTTGGCGTCGGGCACCAAGGCGGGATCGCTAGAGACGGCCGTCACGGTCAACGATGTGGCTGCGGTCTCTACATCGCCCACCGTAAAGTTGAGTGCACCGGAACTTCCATTCTGATCAATCATCTGATCGTCGATCGACGAGATCGTGGGCAGATCGTTAACCGCGGTCACGTTCACATCGAACGTCGTGCTACTGGTGTTCGTACCGTCACTCACGGTCAAGGTGATCGTCGCCGGACCGCCGTTGGCATGGTCGGCTGGAGTGATCGTGACCGTGCGATCGGCACCGCCACCGGCAAGCACGATGTTCCCATTAGGAACAAGATTCTGATCGCTGGAGACCGCTGTCACCGTGAGTGAACCTGGAGCAGTCTCCAAGTCACCGACGGTGAAGTTCAGTGGTCCCGTCGTGCCATCTTCTTCGATCGTCTGATCGTTGATGGCCGTAATCGACGGGGCGTCGTCACCTGGCGTGACGGCTACGTCGAACATCGTGCTGGACGAAGTCGAGCCGTCACTCACCGTTACGGTAATGATCGCGGGTCCACCACTCGCGTTGGCCGCGGGGGTCACGGAAACGGTTCGATTCGCACCGTCACCGACAATCACGATGTTGGCGTCGGGTACCAGCATTTGATCGCTGGAGGTCGCGCTCACCGTCAGGTCGCCTACCGGCGTGTCGAGATCACCCACGGTGAAGTCAATCGCCCCGGTGGTTCCGTCTTCGTCGACCACCTGATCGTCGATCGCCGAGATCGTCGGCGAATCGTCAACGGCGTTGACACGCACCTCAAACGAAGTGCTGGACATTTGTGTTCCGTCACTGACCGTCAGCGTGACCGTCGTCGGACCGCCGCTCACATTCGCCGCTGGCGTAACTTGGACCGTGCGATCAGCACCGCTACCGGCGAGAACGATGTTCCCATCCGGGATCAGAGCTTGATCATCCGAGGTCGCTGTGACCGTGAGTGCATCAGCTGCGGTCTCCGGATCGCTCACGCTAAAGTTGAGCGCGCCCGTGGTACCGTCCTCGTCGATGATCACCTGGTTCACGTTGGTCGTGATCGTCGGAGCGTCATCCACCGGGTTGATGGTCATGTTGAAGCTCGTGTTAGCCGAACTTGCCCCGTCACTGACGGTCAAAGTAATCGTCACCGGACCGCCATTTGCGTCCTCGGCCGGTGTCACCGTCACGGTGCGATTGCCTTCACTTCCTCCCACGACGATGTTGGCGTTGGGAACCAAGGCTGGGTCGCTGGAAGTGCCAATCACCGTCAAGTCACCAAGCGGCGTGTCGATATCACCCACGGTAAAGTCGAGTGGTCCGGCAGTGCCGTCTTCGTCAATCACTTGATCAGCAATGTCCGAGATCGTGGGACCATCGTTCAATGCGTTGACGGTCACATCAAAGGATGTGCTCGTCATACTCGTGCCATCGCTGACGGTCAGCGTAACGGTTGTCACTCCGTTGGCATTCGCCGCCGGAATAACAGTGACTGTCCGGTTGCCTTCGGTTCCGCCGATAAAGACGCCGGAGTCCGGCACCACATCCTGTTGACTCGAAGCTGCGGTAACAGCCAGAAGTTCGACAGCTGTGTCGATGTCGCTGATCGTGAAGTTGATCGCTCCGGTGCTGCTGTCCTCGTCGATGACCTGATTGCCGATCACCGAGATGGTGGGAGGATCATCAACAGGTGTCACACTCACATCGAATGTGCGATTAGACGAATTCGTCCCGTCGCTGGCGGTCAGTGTGATGGTGGTCGGGCCACCGCTCATATCGGCTACCGGAGTAACGGTCACGGTTCGATTCGCACCCGTTCCGGTAATGACGATGTTCTCGTCGGGGATGATTGATGGATCAGACGAGCTCGCCGAAACGGTGATCAAACCGATGGGCGAATCGGGGTCAGTAATCGTGAAGTCCAGTGCAGCTGTACTGGTGTCCTCGTTGATGATCTGATTGACGATCGGCGTCATCGTCGGAGCTCCATCGATGACGGTAACATTAAACAACTCGGTCGTGTTGTTGACGCCATCACTCACAATAATCGAAACAACAACTGGGCCGCCGCCGGATCCACTCGGAGTGATGCGTACGCTTCGGTTGTCATTGGTACCGATGATTTGCAAGTCATCGTCGTCGATAATCAACTCATTACTCGAGAAAGCACCGACGAACAACGCAGCCGACGGCTTGCCGTCATCGGTCACGGTAAAGGCGATGTCGGTCGGGATGCCGTTCTGCACCGTCACGTCCGAGATGGGCGTGATCGTGGGCGGGTCATCGTCGCCGAGGACCGTCACGACGAACGCGCCTTCGGTCTGTCCACCCTCAGTATCTTCTACGGTCAGCGTGACAATCGCCGCACCCTGTCGGGTGGGAATTGGCGTTGCTGTAACCGTTCGATTGGTACCGGTTCCCGCAATCACGATATTGCTGACCGGCAATAAGAACGGATTGTTGGTGGAAGCCGTGATGATGAGATCTTCGGGCGCTGTTTCCTCGTCACCAACCGTGAACGGTGTGACGGGCGTGGAGGAGTTTTCCTGAATCGTGAAATTCCGGATGGCGCTGATCGTGGGCAAATCGTTGATGGACGTCACGGTCACGTTGAAAGACTCCATCGCCGTCGCCGAACCATCGCTCACCATCAGCGTGATCGTCGCCGTTCCACTGGCATTGACCGCGGGAGTGACGGTGATCGAACGATTGGCAAAACTGCCGGAGATCAGAATGCCGGAGGTCGGCACGATGGAAAGATCGCTTGAACTGGCACTTACTGTCAGTGCTGCGATCGGTGTATCAGCGTCGGAGATCGCAAAAGGAATCGCGTTGGTCGAAGAGCCTTCGTCAATGATGACGTCACTGATTGGCGTAATCGTCGGCCGGTTCGCTGGATCGAAGACCGTCACCAAAAAACTGGATGACGAAGAGTCGGAATCTCCGTCGGTCACATTTACGGTGACGACCGACGTACCGAGTTGGTTACTCGCCGGGCGGATGCGAATGGTGCGGTTTTCTCCCGAGCCACCCAAGATGATGTTATTGCTGGTGTTGGGCACCACCGTTGTATTGGACGACGAGGCCGTCACAACCAATTGACTCGCTGGCGTCTGACCATCGCTGACGGTAAAGTTGCGAGTGGCACTTGCCCCATTCCGGGGAATCGAAAAATCGCCAATGTTGCTGATGACCGGCGAGGCGTTGTCGGCAAACAGCCAAAGTTCGAACGAGTCGCTGGTGGACGCGCCATCGGGGTCGGTCACGGTAATCGTAATGGTCGTCATGCCGAATCCACCAGGCGACTCGATCACGGCCGTGCGGTCATTCCCCGTTCCGGTAAATGTAATGTTCTGAGTCGGCACGAGGAACGAATCGGTTGATGAACCACTGAGGCTCAGACTACTTACCGGGTTGTTAATGTCATCAATACTGAAGCTGACAAGTGTCGTTCCGCCGATCGGCCCCAAGACCACTCCGGTCGGAAAACTGGTGAACTCCGGTGGGGCGTTAAAGCCGATGTCCAAGTCATAGCTCGGATCTTCCATCCCCTGCGCCTCGGTCACCTCAATGATGTAGGAGGCTCCGGCAACAACGTTCAAGCTCGCCTGCTCGTTGTCGGTCATTGTTTGCGACGAAGTCAGCTCCAACCCACTCGAACTCAAGATGCGTAAACCGATGTCGCCTTCGAAGTGCAAGAAGGACGCAGTCGCCGTCAGAATGCCGTCGAACGTTGCAGTCCAACGGAAGTAGTCTGCATCGCCCGGTTGGTGAATATTGAGGTTGCTGATCGACTTATCGCCGATTCCTAGATCTCTGGCGCTAGCAATGCTGTCATTGGACGCGCCTCCGTTGTCGAACGCATCGGGCTGAATGAAAGTCGAGCCGAGCGTGTAAGGAACAGCCCGCGTGCCACTGAACTCGGAGATCTGGACGAACAGCTCGTCGCCCTGGCTGACGGCGGTAGCGACTCGCTCGTTGTCCGTGCTTGTGATCGAGGAGTCAATGGGCGTCTGGACAGAGTTGTACAACCTCATGTCGAGGTCGCCCTGAGCGTGCTGGAAGAGGGCATCGAAACGTACGTAGCCATCGTCCGGTGCCGTCCAGCGAAAGATATCGATATCGCCTGCCGGCTCAATCGTCACATTGACGGTCGACGACAGATCCTTCGCTTCGGAGAACGTGTCGTTGGGCTCGAACACGTCGGTGGCCAACAGATCACGTCGCTCCAGTTGTTGAAAGTTCGGTTTCAGTTTCCGTTGTCCGACTCGTGAGTTCCGTCGCGATGTCCTTCTCGTCCATCTTTTCATAGTATTTCGCCAGCTTGAGTAGAGGAGTAGATGCAGGAAGGAACACGATCTAGGATCGCGTCTTACAAGTGAAGTAAAAAGGGTTGGAGGGTCCATCCGGTTCGATTAACGGACGGAGAGGAGGAGTCGTCAGGGGACGTATTTGCCCGCTTCTAGAGCGAAGACAAAGTCCCGAGTGTTGAAGTCACCACTTCCGTCCCAGTCTCCCTCAGTCCAGTTGGAATTGAGGGGGATGTCATCTTCGTATTCGCCACTAATGAGGACTGAAATAAGGTCTGTTGAGTTAAACACGCCGTCAAGGTTGGAGTCGCCCGGCGAAGCAATGGTGATCGAACCAGTCTCAGCTCGCGCCGGCCGTTGAGCAAAATCTGTATCAGGAAACGGAGTATCTGCAAATCGCACTTCGAAACTGCCGCTATCAAACCCCCTTGTATCGATGCTCACCCAAGCGATCGTGCCCTTCGCCATCAAACCCACTTCCTTCGGGCTCACGAGATAAATCGTGGACTGAAGGAAATTCGGTTCCCCTGGCACCACTCCGTTCTCGCCCTGATCGATGACGTCGGTTTCGCGGTCGGTCCAAATCGTGTCGCTGTATCGGACACCCGTGAACACAGGCTCGGCTTCGGGGCCGCGGCCATCACCGAGTTGAGCACGGAGGTTAAGACCTCTTACCAACTCGTCTTCGGGGTCACTTCGGACCAAAACCTCAACCTCAGTCTCAGTGTTCGGAGGAACGTATAAGTCGCCCATGCCAATGGATGATGGGCATGAACGTATGTCGAGCGATTCAACGGCCAGCCGCCTTAGATTTCGATGAGTTGACATTTGTAATTCCTTTACACAAATCGGCTTAGCCTGCCCAAAATTCCAGGCTAGTCGAGCCCCACATTATTGTCAATCAAATGCCAATTACTGCAAACGAAATGACACGGCGATGGAAACTAAGCCGTACGCGCGGCACTAATGCAAACGAAACTGGCATTCAAATTTGACGGCGAAACCGAATCCGATGGACGTAACTAGGCGCACCGGAATGAGTATCGAAGTCGTAGAAAAGCGAAGTTAGGAGACCCAGGCGAGGCCCCATAAATTGCAAGCTGGAAAAGGAGGGGAAGGACGAGGGGTCAGTCGTGGAAACTATGACTTTGAACCTGGATGTTCAAACATGCGACGGGCAGGAGATGAGAAAATGAAAAGGCGTTCTTCTCCGAAGAGAAAGAACGCCTTGTGAGTTGTCTTGTCAGCGTCTGCTGACCGAACCGTTATCGATTAGGCATCGAAGAACAGCGTGTCGCCGGTCGCACCGTCACCACCATCGAAGTCGCTGAAGATGATGTTGCGAGCACCGATGATGTTGGCCGGCTGCAGTCGAGCGTCGAGTTCGAACTGCGAGTCGATGCGCTGGTTCTGGTTCATGGCAGGACCAGGCTTCTGGAACGGATCGAAGTCACCCTTCTTCTCCGTATCGAACACGAGCGTCTCAACAAAGAAGTTGTCCGTGAAGGCCGGTCCACCAACCACTGCCAGATCTTCGATCGCGGCTCCCAACAGATCGTAGTTGGTTTCCATCGAGTCGGTTGCACTCTCACCGCTCTCGCCACCGACCTCGTTTGGACCACCTTCCAGGTAGTCGAGACCCAAGCCACCGTTGACCCTATCGGGCCCCGTACCTCCGGTGATCATGTCCATACCAAGCTCACCGAAGATTGTGTCGGCACCGGAGCCACCGTTCAAGCGGTCGTCGCCGGCTCGACCCAGAATCAGGTCGTTGCCGCCGTCACCGTTGACGATGTCATTGCCTTCGCCGGAGTTCACGCGATCGTCGCCACCGCCGCCGTTGACTTCGTCATTGCCGTTGAGGCTCTTGATCGTGTCAGCACCGTCGTTGGCATTGATGCGGTTGTCTCCGTCGTCACCGATCAGCAAGTCCTCGAAATCACTTCCGTTGAGGTTTTCAATGTCGGTCAGGTCATCCTTGTTGCCAAAGCCGTCATTGTTGGTCTTATTCTTGTTCAGCTCGATGTCAACACCGGCTGGTGATGTGCTGTAATCAGCGGTATCGCTTCCGTTACCGCCGTTCAGCTTATCGTCGCCTTCCGATCCGCGAAGGACGTCGTCGCCATCGTCACCGAACAAGCTGTCGTTACCAACATTCCCATCCAGGAAGTCGTTTCCGTTTCCGCCTCGGATCGTGTCGTTGGCGTCGCCACCACGCAGGGTGTCGTTACCGTCGTTGCCTTCGATGGTGTCTTCACCGCCACCACCTTCGATGGTGTCGTCGCCGCCACCACCATTGAGGTTGTCCTTACCTCCTTGACCGAAGATGGTGTCCTTGCCCTCACCACCGCTGATCGCGTCATCGGAATCGGTACCCCTGAGAATGTCGTCACCACCCAGACCCTGGATGTTCACTCCGAACGGTGTACCGGACGCATCAATGTCATCACCATTGTTCGTCGCGATAATGTTCTTGAAGTCAACGGGGTCGAAGGAGACGCCTGGCGAATTCGGGTTGAACTCTAGCGTGTTGTCACCCGTACCACCCAGGATCGACGGATCAAAGCCGACCGGATTGGGAGGAGAGACTACCGGGAGGGTATCCAGATCGTCTGCGTTCCTCACGATGTCATTGTTCTTGCCATCCTTCGTCTCGGCGTCGCTTCCACCGTTAAACTGGTCACGGCTTTGCTCGCCACCGATCAAGACGTCCTTGTCGCTGATTTCAACATCAACGGGAAAACCGAGAACCGAACGTCCGTCACCATTAAGACTGGTACGCTCAAGGTTCTTCAACTGGGAAGCATCCACCAGGTCATCACCGGCCAACCCGTAGGCATCGATGCCCTTGAAGTTTCCACCGTTCGAAGCGGCATTGGCCTGCAACTGAGCGACGTCATAGGCACCAAAGATTCGACCACCCGGAACGTTGACGCCGGAGATCTCGGCCAGCACATGACCGCTAAAGCCGGATGCTGCGTCAAGCGTCTGGAAAGTAAAGGTGTCCGAATCGTTCTCACCAATCGCAAGAATCTTGATATCGGCCGGGTTGCTCGTTCCAGCGGGGACGACACCTAGGAATGCAGTCGTAGCCAGAGGTAATCTTGACTCAAGCTCCTGCATTGAAAGATGACGAATTGAAAGTCTCTTACTCTTGTTGTGTTTTACCATGTGTCTAAAACCCCCAGCGGAATGGTTAGGCATACTCGATGATAGCAAGACGTTGTTTCCTGAAAATGAGAATAACCAAGGCTGCCCTTTTTTCAAGCGCAATCCGCAACATCTTACAAGAATTGTCTAACTTCGCCCCTCCGCTAGGGGGAAGCGTTAGTCTGCGTATACAATTCTGCTCCGGTTGGTTTACGGACATGAGTTGCGATAACAACTTTCGCTCTCAGTCGTCTATCAATCACAAACACCTTTGGTGACATATGTCAGTCAGCGACATTCATCCGTCACAGCTCGACGTTTTGCGATAGACATCAAAACAGATCCAGGCCTCTGTACCTTTGTCGGCACAAGGCACTACCGATCAGCAATGCATTTACGCGCATCAATAGCATCTATAGTGCACTTATGTGGTGCACTATTAATTGCACGTTCGCACCTGGAAATTGCCGCGAGGCCTGCAGAGAATCGCGTTCACATCACCACCCCAGGTCAACCGGGCGCGGTGCGTTTTTGGCGCGCAACCGCGACGTATTCCTGCAGTCCGTACGCACTCTTTGGCGCGGTGGCGTCGAAGTCGCTTACGTTATTGTATTGAATGGACTCCCGTTGCGACATGGGAGCCCACGCGACTTGGGCCAGATGATCTTTGCGCTGCGGAACAGGCCGCCTCGCAGCCGCTTGGACCGGACCCGCTCATTCGTTTGACGGTCCATTGCGGTGAAGACGGCAAGTGGCTGAAACCAGGCTCCGTCACCCCAAAATCGCCAGATTCTAACGCGTTGCCGGAATTCACCCCATAATCCCGACCCTCGCCTTGTCCCGTTCTGTAGGACGTCGTACGGTATCTGGAGCGGGATTTACGGCAGAATCACGCTACGATTATCGTCCCTCCCCAACACTTGACGCCGCTCCACGCGGCTTTCTGACTTGAGGCTCGAAGGAGACCAAACTTATGAAGAGACTCTTGATCCTTCTGTTGTTCTTGGCGCCGCTTGGCTGCTCCAAGGACGACGGAACCACCGGCGACGAAGGCGGCGCGACCAGCGACGCCACGGCGATCACCGGTGATGAAACCTTCACGGCGGAAGTCGTCACGATTTCCGTTCCCATGTCCTGAGGCGTCAACTGCCCACCGCGCGTCCAAGGCGCGTTGGAAGAGCTACCGGGTGTAGCTGCTGTGTCGGTCGACTACAATTCGCAGACGGCGACTTGCAAGGTCGACACCGACAAGTTCGACAAGACTGGCGTTGTCGCCGCACTGACTGCGGCCGGCTATAAGGACAGTGTTGTCCAGTGACGAGTGATGCAGACCAAGGGCCACGCCTTCCGCACGAGGGCGCGGCCTTTTTTGTTGGCCGGTCGGGACTTCAATCTCACGCTTGAGTCAATTATCGTTTGTCTATTCAACCGAGGCGATCGGCTTCGGGTCGGAGCTTTGACTCCGCCAAATGCTACACATGTCAAGCAACGGAACTCATCGCATGATCCGGACGACGACTCAACGCGTGATTCTAGTCGGCATCTACTTGTCGCTCGGGTTGCCAACGGTGTCCGCCGAGCACTGGACCCGCTTTCGAGGTCCCAACGGGACCGGAGTGAGTGATGCCAAGACCATCCCTGTTGTTTGGACCGAATCGGATTACAACTGGCGAGCCCAGCTGCCAGGCGTGGGGCATTCGTCGCCCGTCATTTGGAAGGAGCGTCTATTCGTTCTGAGTGCCGATCCGGATAACGCCACGCGTTATGTCCTGTGCCTCGGTACCGAGGACGGTGCTCCCGTCTGGCAACGTGACTTTCCGTCCGAGTCTCACCACATCCATGATCGCAACAGCTTCGCCTCGCCTTCACCGGCCGTCGACGCCGACCATGTTTATGTTGCCTGGTCAACTCCCGCGACGACGACGTTCATGGCTTTGGATCACGATGGCAACACCGTCTGGGATCTCGACCTTGGTCGATTTGATTCTCGGCATGGTTTCGGCACGTCACCGATCCTGCTGAACGACCTGGTCATTCTGTGTGTTCAAATGATGAAGCCTGAACGTGACGGTCCACGACCGAATCAAGCTTTATCATCGCCGTCGATCGAGAGACTGGCACGACACGTTGGAAGACAACTCGCATGAGCGAAGTTGTGTCGTATGCGACACCGTGCATCTACGAACCCCCCGGCGGACAGCCCGAGTTAATTTGTGCGAGCACAGCTCACGGGATCTACAGCCTGGACCCAGAAACGGGCCACGAGAACTGGGCCATTGATGTCTTTTCGATGCGGACTGTCAGCTCACCGATCATCACCGGTGGTTTGATCTTCGGTACAACGGGCTCAGGTGGTGGCGGAAACTACGTCGTCGCCGTCAAGCCCGGAGTCGACCCTCAAGTCGAGTACGAGCTGAAGAAGCAGGCTCCCTATGTGCCCTGCCCGGTCGCCCAAGACGGGCTCGTATTTCTGTGGTCGGACAAAGGCATCGCGACCTGCATCCGAGCCGACGGAGGTGAGCAGGTATGGCAGCACCGAATCGGCGGCAATTTTTCCGGCTCTCCCGTGATCGCGGGCAACGGAATCTACTGCATCGACGAAGATGGAGTCGTGGTCGTGTTAGCTGCCGACGAGAAGTTTCAGTTGCTTGGCAGGTCACCGCTGGGCGAAGCAAGTCGCAGCACACCTGCCGTCGCGAATGGCCGAATGTATTTGCGCACCTATTCGCACCTGGTGTCGATCGGTGGAAAATAGCCCGCCAGAACAAGATTCCGCGTGGCAATTCTGGATCGACGTCGGCGGGACGTTCACCGATTGTATCGCGCGCGATCCGGACGGGCGGCTACATCGACATAAGACGCTCAGCTCGGGCGTGATCAAAGGTTCGATTGGCCCGGGGTCGACGCGGCACTGCGTCTATGACCAAGCCCGCTCGTCCGATCCGGCAGACTTCTGGAAGGGCTGGTCTTTTCGACTGATCGATGCCACTGGCCAGATCGTGGCCACTGCGGCGGTGTCCGAGTTCGACGTCCGGGACGGTGCGATCCATTTCGAACAACCACTCGAAGTGTTTCCCCAGCTGAACCATACCTACGAACTCGCCTGCGATCTCGAAGCTCCGCTGGTCGCGGTTCACTACATCTTGCGGTTGCCGCTGGCCCGTCCGTTGCCAGAAGTTGTCATGCGGCTGGGTACGACACGCGGTACCAACGCCCTCTTAACACGAAGCGGTGGACGGACAGCGTTTGTCACAACAGCAGGCTTTGAGGACATTCTGAGGATTGGTTACCAGGCACGGCCCAAGCTATTTGATCTGAACATTCAAAAACCGGCTCCGCTCTACAGCGCCGTCGGCTCGATCGCTGAGAGGATCAGCAGTAAAGGGTCGATCCTGCAGCCGGCATGTTCAGATCAGATACGGTCCGAGCTACAGCGGCTCAAAGACGATGGAATCGAAGCGATCGCGATCTGTCTGCTTAACGCTTACGCGTGTGCCGACCACGAACAGCTTGTCGAGCAGATTGCGACGGAGCTGGGATTCTCCGACGTCAGCGCTTCGAATCAGGTCGCACCTCTGATCAAGCTGGTTTCCAGGGGCGACACGACGGTCGTGAATGCATATCTGAATGTCGTGCTACGCGACTACGTTCGTCATTTGTCCGAGACCCTCAAGAGTTCGGCGGCTCACAGTCTGCAGCTGATGACCTCTGCCGGAGGATTGGTATCTGCCGGCGATTTCGTGGGCAAGGACAGCCTTTTGTCCGGGCCTGCCGGCGGGGTCGTCGGGTTCGCCCGCGCTGCGGAAGCTGTCGGGTTCCAGCACGCGATCGGATTCGACATGGGGGGAACCAGCACCGACGTTGCGCGGTATGACGGAACGTTTGAGCGGGAGTACGAAACGGAAAAGGCGGGAGTCCGCATCGTGGCGCCGATGCTGGCCATCGAAACAGTCGCCGCGGGCGGGGGTTCGATCTGTCGCTTTGACGGTGTCAAACTCGCGGTGGGTCCAGAAAGCGCCGGAGCCGTACCGGGTCCGGCATGCTACGGCCGCGGCGGTCCTTTGACAGTGACCGACGTCAACCTCGTCTTGGGGAAGATTGTTCCCGGCCAGTTTCCTTTCCCATTAAATCGCCAGGCGGTGCAAGAAAGGCTCGAAACGCTGCGGCAAGCCATCCAGGCCAGCGTGGGGAAAACCTATTCGCTTATCGAGCTGGCCAACGGATTCCTGCAAGTTGCCAATGCCAACATGGCGCAGGCCATTCGCTCCGTCTCTGTCGCTCGGGGCTATGATCCACGGCAGTATGTGCTCGTGTCGTTTGGAGGCGCAGCACCTCAGCACGCGTGCGCGGTGGCACGAGAACTTGGGATTCGCCAAATCCTGAATCACCCAGATGCCGGGATCCTTAGCGCGCTAGGCGTTGGGCACGCCGACGTTACCCGACATGCGGTGCGCGGCCTTTACACTCCGCTGCCCGATCTCAATCGCGCTGATCTTGCCAAGATGTTTGATCAACTTGCCGTCGAAGCAACCAGCGGCGTGGCGTCAGAAGGCATTCCAGCTGATCGTACGGAGCAAGTGCGTTCGCTAGATCTGCGTTATTTGGGAACCGATGCGACCTTGAATATCCCGCAGGCGGCTGATCAAGACTACGCCAGCCAATTCACGTCGATGCATATGCACCGGTACGGGTATTCATGCCCCGAGCGAGACATTGAAGTCGTCGCAGCGCGGGTGGAGGCTATCGGCAAGTCGACAATGCAGCTTAACGCGTCATCCCGCTGTGCACCGTCCACGCCGTTGCCCATTGAGCAAACCGACATCCACTTCGACGCGGAGCGTGTCAAAGCCAGCTGCTACCGTCGTGACCAGCTTAATCCTGGCGATGTTTTAATGGGACCCGCAATCGTCATCGAACCGATGTCGACGACCATTGTCGACCCCGGTTGGCAAGCCGAGATGCTCTCACAGCGAGAACTGCTGATTACCGATCAGGATCCGCATATTTCAGTTTCGGCATCCGAGGATTGCGATCCCGTCGCGCTCGAAATCTTTAACCGGCACTTTGAATCTATTGCAGAGCAGATGGGGATCACACTGCGCAATACTTCGAGCAGCGTGAATGTTAAGGAGCGGTTGGATTTCAGCTGTGCGATTTTCACCCGCGAGGGCGACTTGGTCGTCAACGCCCCACATATCCCCGTGCACCTAGGAGCGATGAGCGAAACCGTTCGCCACGTGCTGTTCGATCACCCCGACCTGAGTGCCGGTGATGTCGTGATTTCGAACGATCCGTATCGTGGCGGGTCACATCTGCCAGACGTCACGGTCGTCACTCCCATATTTGATGCAAGCGACGAGCAGCTCAGATTCCTGGTGGCGAGTCGTGCTCATCACGCGGAAATCGGGGGGATCACACCGGGATCGATGCCTCCCTTCTCGGCGACATTGGCTGAGGAGGGCGTATTGATCCGCAGCTTCAAGGTCGTTCAAGCGGGCATCTCGCGGCTGGACGTGCTACAAGACTTGCTTGAGAACGCGCCGTTTCCAACTCGGGACGTGCAATCGAATCTCGCGGATGTTTCAGCCCAGATTGCTGCCAATCAGCGCGGCGTGGGTGATCTACAGGATTTGATTGACCGCTATTCTTGGCCCGTCGTGGAGGCTTACATGACGCACATTCAGACGGCGGCGGCGGCGAAGCTCAGATCCGCCTTGTCGGCTCTGCCCGATGGAGAATATCAATTCCAAGACTGCCTGGATAACGGAGCTCCCATCCAAGCAAGGGTCACGATTCGGGGCGATCAGGCTGCGCTTGATTTTTCCGGATCCTCCGCGGTTCTTGCCGACAATCTCAATGCCAATCGGGCCATTGTGACGGCTGCCACAATGTACTGCTTACGTTGCCTGATTGATGAGGACATTCCTTTGAATCAGGGCGTGCTCGATCCCATCGAACTGATTGTTCCCGCTGGTCTTTTGGACCCCCCGGTGAGTGATCAACCGGAGAACTGCCCGGCCGTCGCAGGCGGCAACGTGGAGACATCGCAGCGTATCGTCGATGTTCTGCTGGGAGCTTTCGGCTTGGCCGCCGCCAGCCAGGGAACCATGAACAACGTCCTGTTTGGCAACGACACGTTCGGATATTACGAAACGATCTGTGGGGGAGCGGGAGCGACACCCACTTCCGATGGCGCTGACGCAGTTCATTCGCACATGACCAACACCCGGTTGACCGATCCAGAAGTGATCGAGCAGAAGTACCCCATCCGTGTCGTTGAATTTCGCCTGCGGAAGGCGTCGGGCGGCGATGGCCAACATCGCGGAGGTGACGGCGTGGTACGTTGCCTCGAATTTACAGCGCCACTGAAGGTATCGATTCTTTCACAACGCCGCATCCCTTACGCACCTTACGGACTGAAGGGCGGCGGTGCTGGTGCTGCCGGCCGCAACACGATCTTCCGTGCCGACGGAAGCTCAGAAGAATTGCCATGGCGGGCTTTGTTTGACGTCGGCGTAGGTGATCGACTTGTCATCGCCACTCCAGGCGGAGGTGGATACGGAGTGGTCGATCAGCCGTCCGAGTAATCTCGTCCTCGACGCGATCCCCAAATGATCATCACTAGACCGCTGGTCATCAGCGCCGCCGCACAAACAAAGGGCGCCAGAGGATCCAGTTTCAGTAGCGGAATGCCAAGTCCAGATCCGACGATCCTCGCCAACGAACTGGTACTTTGACCGATCCCCAAGATGGCTCCCTGTCGATTTGGATCGCTTCGACGCGAGAGCAGCGAATTAAGCGACGGCGTAATGAATGCGAAACCACCCACCACAATCGTCAGTGCGAAGTAGAGTAGAGTCTTTGAACCCTGATCGATCGCCAGAATCAAACAGACGAACCCAACGACTTCGGCAGCCGCTCCGATTGCCGCCATGGCGCCCTCTGACACCTTGCCTGCCAGTCGCCTTACTAATCCGCCCTGCACCAGGGCGAGTACGAACCCGATATACGCGAACGTCAAGCAGACCTCACGGAAGGACAGCTCGAACGCAGCGGGATCGGTGTTGCCCTTGATTAGCATCGCCAACGTCGTTTCGAAATTCGCGAACGAAAAAACGCACACGAAAATCGAAAGAAGGATCGCCCCTACCGAGGGAATCGAGAGTGCATCACGCCATACCTGCAGGTCCAAGAACTTGTGGGATGCCGTCGTGCTTTGAGCGTGCAATGACTCAGGCAGGGCGAAGATCGCAAGGAGAAACGCGATCAGGGAAAGCCCCGCGGCAACAAATCCTGGCATGGGCCCCGGATCGCCCGTCCCCGTTGGGACCGCCAGATACCCCAGCAGTGGACCAAAGGTGAAACCTAACCCAAACGCCATGCCGATCAACGCCATGCCAGCGGGCCGCTTTTCCAGCGACGTTGAATCGGCAATATACGCCTGTGCCGTTGAGATCGTCGCCCCCGAGATTCCAGCGCCGATGCGTGAAACGAACAACAAAATCATGCTGCCCTGAATCGTGCCGTAGCCAAACAAAGCGTAGAAGATGACCGATCCGAACAGGCCAATCAGAATGACGGGTCGACGGCCGATTCGATCCGACAGCCGCCCCCACACCGGCGCAAAGATGAACTGCATCGCCGAAAAACTGGCCATCAGTAGTCCCAGCTGAATGCCAGACTCATCCAGAGTAAATTCTTCGGCGTAGATCGGAAGGAGAGGTAGGACAATCCCAAAGCCCAGCAGGTCGATGAAGACGGTCAGAAAGATGACCAGCAACGAACCGCGATGGGGCGACTTCGACATACATAAGTCCATTCAGCAGGGTGACCAGTGGCGCAGCAAACCGCCAATCATAACCTCCGTCACCTTAAGTTCCAGGCTCAATGTCCTCAGTAAAAAGCAGCTCTATCGTCAGGACTAACCACGTTACCGGGCCGGCTTCAATCGGCGATTCCGCCTCCATACGATAAGCCGATCAAGAGCAGGACGCCAAGGACGGTACCCTGCTCTGCTTTAACCTGAGAGGCCAAACTCTTATTATGATTCCATGAATCTATCGACCTTTGCGACAAGGCGAACGCTCGAACAACTTGATCGAGATCAGCTGACCGCCCACCAACTGCGGCGACTGAATTCTTTACTTGAACGCATTCTGCCCGGCAACTCGTTCTACGCCGAGAAACTTGGCTCGACGTCGCTGCCCATCCGATCGCTTGATGATTTTAGGCAACTACCGTTTACGACCAAGGACGAACTGGCCAGTGATAAAACGGACGGCGGGCTGGCGTCGAATTTGAGCTTTCCTCCAAATCAATACGTCAGATTCCACCGCACATCAGGTACGCGTGGACAACCGATGATCGTTCTGGACACCGCCGAAGACTGGCAATGGTGGATCGATACGTGGCAGTTCGTACTCGACGCTGCTGAGGTCACACCCGACGATCGCGCAGCGATGGCTTTCTCTTTCGGGCCATTTATCGGTTTCTGGAGTGCTAATGATGCCTTGGCGGCTCGCAACGCCCTCGTCATTCCGGGCGGCGGGATGGGAACTGTAGCTCGTCTTGACTTGATCCTACAGAGCCGCGCCAGCGTTCTCTGCTGCACACCGAGTTACGCTCTCCATCTAGCCAGCGTCGCTCAAGAACGGAACATCTCGATTGCCGATTCGAGTGTGCGCGCGATTATCGTGGCTGGCGAACCGGGTGGATCGGCAGCCGTGACGCGGGAACGTATCGAATCGGCCTGGCAAGCACGGCTGATCGATCATGCGGGGGCGACCGAGATTGGTCCCTGGGGATACGGCAACAATCATGGTACGGGCCTGCACGTCGTCGAAAGCGAATTCATGGCCGAGTTCATTTCGCTGGAAACATCCGGACTGACGGTGAAATCCGAGCTGTCTGAGCTGGTGTTGACGACGTTGGGCCGTGATGGCGCACCGGTCATTCGATATCGAACAGGTGATCTCGTGCGGCCAGTCTTCGGTGGACAGGATGCTAATCGGTTCGTGTTCCTGGAAGGCGGCGTGCTGGGTCGTGTTGACGACATGATGATCATTCGCGGAGTCAACGTTTTCCCGAGCGCCGTGGAACAGATACTACGAAAAATCCCTGAAATTAATGAGTATCGAATGACGGTACGAACTGAAGGTGAAATGGACGCATTGTCGATCGAAGTGGAAGACCCGATGGATGAGCCAACTCGCATCGTGGAAGCTCTACGTCGCAGCTTGGGTCTCACCGTAGACGTGCGCTGTGTGGAGCCGGGCAGCCTTCCGCGATTCGAATTGAAGGGGCACCGTTTTGTGGACGAAAGAAAGTCATGACCTGCTATCCAACCGACCTTAAGCTGATCGACGAGGAATCACTTATGATTACGTGGAGCGACGGCGCTGAGTACGTACTGACCGTGCGCCAATTGCGGAGCCATTGCCCTTGCGCCAGCTGCCGAGAAAAACGGCGAGGAGAACAAGCGACCACTGAGCTGCTGCCCGTCTTGAAACCGGAAGAGGCTCAGCCGATACGCATCAAGGCAATGCGCCCCGTGGGCAAGTACGCGTATCACGTGACCTTCAACGATGGTCATGACACGGGGATCTTCACGTTCGAGCTGCTCCGAGGCCTTTGCGAGAGCACGAACGCCTGAAGCGGATTACCCTCAATTCCGCTCACGCGATTCGGGAGGGCCTCGCCCTCCCGGACACGGAAACCTTAATTTGCAGGCCCCTTGCTAGGGAGTCTCGCCTTCGTTGCCGTCTCGGATGAGTCCGCCTTCCTCGAGGCCGCGAAGCGCGTCGACACCGAAGCCCTCTTCCTGGGCCTGTTCGGTCTGCTTAATGATGTCGGATCGGCCTAAGTGAATCTTCTTGTAGACGTCATCGGAGATAACGTAGTACCAATCCGCAAACCGATAATTCGCCTCTCGGACTTTCTCTTGAGCCTTCTCGATATTGTCATTCCGCTCGTCAATCTTCCGCTGATTCTCCTTATTGATTCGCTCGCGCTCGGCCTGAATGTCTTCTTTCGTTGCCGGAGCTTCCGCGTCTTCGTCAGCATCAGCCGCCGATTCATCCAGCTCGACATTCGCCGACTCGTCGACTTCGGCAGTGTCATCCTCTGCTGCACCGTTGCTGTCAGCGGTGGCCTCCACGTCCTCGTCAGCCGTCTCGCCCGGCTCGCTTGAATCAGTTTCCTCGGCGGTGTCTTCCGCGGAGCCAGAGTCATCAGTTGCGCTGGCTTCGTCTTCGCTCAAGGTCGGTGGAAGTTCCGGCAGAGATCGCAAATCGGGTTCGGGGAACTTCGCTTCATTCAAACGAGCTGAAACAAGCAAGTATCGATTCAGGCCTCCTTCGTCGATCGAGTCGGCGTCTGCCCCGGCCACCTGACCAAATCGAAGCACGTATTGGACGCCATCCTTCGTATCTACGAGAACTTCGCCATCGGTCGACAACAACTCCGCAACGCCCCCTGCGATCTCGACGGCATAGATCCCCCGTTCGGCCAAGGAATCGACGGCCGCTTGATCGCTGAAGAAACCCTTGTCGGCTTTCAAGTCTTCGCCGAGTCCAGATGGCTTACGTTCGACGTCGACGATTTCCAGTTCATCCAGTGCCGTCTTCAAGCCGTTAAGACGCTCCTGATTAAGCTCTTCGCCCTCCTGCAAATCCGATGGAGCCAAATCACCGGCTTGATCTTCCAACAGGGAATCCAACTTCCACGTTCCGTTGTCGTCGGAGATGGTCATCTCCAACCGTTGGTCGAAGTCGGTGATCGGGCCACGAAGTGTTTGGGCCACTTGAAACGTGTAATCCTTCAGCGTGAGGCGCTCAATGTCCCAGGAGCTGATGTTCAACAAGTCTTTTTCGATCCAATCGTCGAATCGAACCGGCAACATCTCGGGATCGACTTTGACGATGTAGACTCGAGAGTGCTTCGGCTCACCCGCCGGTCGGACATACCGCTGCCCTTCGCCCGCCTCCTTACCGATCACCAGATTGACCAGGTTGTTCCCAGACTCATCCTTCAGGTTGACCAGCGTTCCCACACCTTGATCACCGACGTCGGATCCCTGTTCACTCGGCTCCACAACCCCATACAGAGCGTGCTCACCTTCTTCATCGGTCACGACACCGATGACGGTCATCAGATCAGATACGAAGGGAGTCGATGCATCGCGAATCTTGTTCTCTGCATCGGCCGGGTATCCCTGATGTGACGGCAGCGTCCAGATGCCATCGACCTCTTTGATTTCAATCTCACGCAGATTCGCCAGATCTTCGTCAAAGCGAACAATCTTCATGCTCTTGGCAGCCAACGGATCGGTGAACTCGGGGAACAACGGTTTGCCAACTTGATCAGGTGGTGCCACGCCAATCGGACCGGTGCGTGTGGCGAAAGCCAGAGCGGCCGACGCGACTGCCAGACTGGCGAAAACAACCGTCTTTGTCATTTGCGACATTTGAACAGCTCCCCTTGGGGTGAACCAACGCCCACCCATTTCACAAATCTCGAATGCTTGTTCCGAAAAAAACCGTCGACAGATCTTCGGATTGAGTTCGTCTGACCTGATCCCGTCATGGGCGATTTAGCAGCGTCGCTCGGATGTAATCCCTTCCGTCTCAAGCCGCTGTCTTCGCACAAAGACGGCCAAGCCGATGAGCACCGGTGGCAGCATCGGCAAGAACAGCGCCAGGCCCTTGTACAAGTTTTGCGTACGTTGGATCTCGGTATCCAATTCACGCTCGATCGTGCGCAGCTTGCGATCTCGCTCGCGCCGACGCCGCTCAACTTTGGTTTCAAATCGTCGCCGCTCAACGGCTTCCTTCAACGCCACCTGTTGCAGCGCGGCCTGCAAGGCTCGCTGAGCTTCACGGCCCGTGAGGTCGCCGCCACCCGCCTGCGCCTTGGTCTGCAGATCGGAAACTCGCGTCTGGAGTTCGGCAAGTGCCTGCTCTTGGGCCTCGCGAGCTTCCTTTTCGGCCTGCACGAATTCCGCACTGAACTCGTTGATCTCATTCTCCGCATCATCACGTTTTTGCGACGCCTTCTCTTCGACCAATCGCAACGTGCTGTGTCGTGTCTGACGTTTGCGGATATTGAGGAAGCGATCGTCATTGGCAAGGCGGTCGATGACATTCAGCACGAATGTGACGTTGTCAAAGTTCCAGTCAATGTCGCTCATGTTGGGTTGAGCTCGCACGCGGAGAAATTCCGAATGCATCAGGTCAATGTCACCCACGTAAACCACATTGATGGGCCCGTCCTTGTCACTCTCCTCCGCCTCAGCATTGGCGCTGGCATCGGATTGAGAAGTCTCGTCGGTCGATGCGTCCGCCTCGCCGGTGGCGTCTTGGGCAGCATCCTCCTTCGGTTCGTTCGACGTCTCAGCGGTATTTGTCGACTGGATGTGCGCTGCCAAGACGAACGGAGTGGTCGACCGATTGGCTTGTCGACGGAATTCGATCGCCAGAGGGTCTCCACGCATTTGAAATTCCTGAGTGCCGATCGTTCCGACTTCGGTGCCTGTTGTGATCAACGGGCTGAAATCGACGCCATCCAGGTGCTGGTCCTTGATTCCACCGGGGAAGAGCATCAGGATCTGATTGAGATCCGCGGTGATCTCCGAGTCGGCGCTGAGCGGATCGTCTGCACCGGGTGTATCTGGAGAGACAAACACCCATTCATCGGTAATCTGCTGAAAGCCCCGAGCTTTCTTGTATGGATTGTATTTCTGCCAGACGACGTCGGCGCTGAATTGCCCCATCTGATCAGCGCCGGTCATCTTGATGCCCAACAACGACCAGAGGGCGTTGATATCCCCTTTTGGCTCCGGCGGCTGACCTCCCATCCCCATCATGCCACCTCGTGGCGGCTTGGGCTGGCTCGTGCCCGGCGCGCCCATCATCACGGGCATCGGGTCCTCGAAGATGGCGGTTGGTACACCCGACCGAATGGCGGCAACCAGGTTCTCTAATTGCACAGGGTTCAACGACGAGGGTTGTACCGCCAGCAACACATCCACCTCATCTTGCATCGGACTACTGAGGTCAATCTGCACTACTTCGTATTGTTTTTCCAACTCTTCGACAATCAGCTGTCGTGGTGTCTGCGACATTCGCTGCATGTCAAAGCCGCCAAAGAGCTGCGCGTCGGTGTTGACGACACCCAGTCGCTTTCGCTTAGGCTCTGAGACCGTGCTGATGGATCGAATCAGTTCGTATTCGACCGGAATCCCCTGATCAAAGAAAGGCACTACGACTTTTTCCAAGCCGCGTGTGAAGGCTGCCCCCAGAAAGATCTCTTCCTGAGAGATCACACCACGTTCGCGTGTGAAGACCGTCGAGGGCTGGATGCCGTATTTTTCTTCTGCACGAACTGCGGCATCGCTGAAGGGTACGAGGTTGTCATAGATTCGCAAATCGATCTTGTTACCACCCTTGGCCTTCAGCTCCTGTAACTTGGAAATCAAGTCGACTTTCGTCTGAACATAGTCCTCCGGGATCTTCTCGCTGATAAAGGCTTCGATGAGAATCGTCTGATCGTTGTTGAGGTCTCTGATCAGCTCGATCGTGTCCGGTGAGAGCGATGCGATTTGCGCAGTCGAGAAATCGGCCCGCACGCGATCATGATTCATGAAAAAGAATGTCAGGCTGAATGCGAGGACGACCAGCGCGATGGTGCGGGCCACGTAATGCCCCAGCATCGAATCACCATCTTTGCCGCCGTGCCAATGTCGCCGGCCAACCAAGACAACACTCAGGTACAAGCCAATCACCGTTACCATCGTAAAGAAGACAATTGCTCGCAAACTGATCACGCCGCGACCAAAGTCGAAAAACTGACCGGAATAGCTCAGCTTGGCGAGCCTCTGAGCTATATCGCCGGCGATAATCGCATCGGCGTAGGCCGTTAAGACAAGCGGCAGGTTGAGTACCAGTCCAAGAATGAACCCGATCGTCTGGTTCTTGGTGAGGAACGAACCGACCATACCGACAGAGATCATTGCCAGGCCAATGGCCCAGTAGCCGACATAGGTGGTCACAAACAACCCGACATCAATATCTCCCATCGCCAAAGACGTGAGCACCATGAAGTTGGCGATCTGCGAAAAGAGCAGCGACACACTGAAAATCGCGGCCGCGGAAAGGTATTTGCCCAACACAATGTCCCAATCGTCAGCCGGCACAGTCAACAACAACTCATCCGTTCCTTGACGTCGCTCTTCCGACCAGATGCCCATCGTGATCGTTGGGATAAAGACCAACATGATCCACGGGAATCTCTCGTTGAGTTGGTGCAGTGTCGCCAAATTGTCGTTAAAGAAGTCGTGGGGGAAGAACGCCCAAAACGAACACAGGCCGACAAACAAAAGGATGAAGAGGTAACCCGTGGGATTACTGAAGTAGCCAACGAAGTTACGCTTCATCACGGCATACGCGGTGTGTTTGTACTTTGATAGTAGCTGCGCGAGCCCGACACAGATCAGCACGAAAACCGCGTTGATTAGCAACAACAGAAGAACTGAAATGGTAACGCCCATGAGGTTTACGCCTATGAAAACGAATCGGATTGAATTAGGTAGCGCTGGCCGCCGTCAGTCGCTCGAACTCCGAGCTCAGACTCTTGCCGTTTTGAGTGAATTCCTCAATCGGGGCATCGGCTACGAGACGACCTTCGTTAATCACGATGACTCGATTAGCCAACGCTTCGACTTCCTGAAGGATGTGCGTCGACAGCAAAATTGTGCGAGCTTCGCCCAATCGTTGCATGGTCCGACGCACCTCTTGAATCTGATTTGGATCTAGGCCCGCTGTCGGTTCGTCCATGATGAGCACGTCGGGTTCGTGTAACAGGGTTTGCGCCATCCCAACTCGTTGGCGGTAGCCCTTTGAGAGCTTACTGATGGGCTTGTGAAAGACGGTCGATAACGCACATAGTTCGACCACCTCTTCGATTCGACGACGGGTCAGGTCCCGCGACAGCCCGCGGGCCTCGGCAAAGAACTCCAGCATCCCGGCCGGGGTCATGTCTGGGTAGAGCGGACCATTCTCGGGCAAATAGCCAAGCCGTGCGGAACCGGCGAGTCGATCGTTGGCCATATCATGCCCCGCGATCCGAGCTACGCCCTCGGAAGCCGAAAGATATCCGGTCAACAACTTCATCGTCGTACTTTTGCCAGCCCCATTGGGCCCCAAGAAAGCGACGATTTCGCCCTTTTTGACCTGAAAGGTAACGTCCCGACACGCGGAAAAGTGCCCGTAGAACTTCGACAGCCCCTGGGCCTCAATCATCGGTATGGTATTGGGATTTCCGTTACTCATCGACAAACTCCGACCAGGTTTTGATACTGCACCGCATTAACCAAATTTCTGACGACACGCGAGCTGGGCTATTAGAAACGAGCATCATGTAATTGAACATCTGACTATTCTGGAAATAACCAGCCAGCAACTACAAGATCATGGTCGCCAAGAGTCTGTCAGTCAGGTGGGACCCCGCATTTTCTACCCAAAAAAAGCTTTCGCCAATGCTGAGCTTGACCGACACGGACCCGCGCGTTCGCCGTGGCAATGAACTCGCCTCCGGAGGAGTAATTTAAATTACGTAGGGCACTGATTACAAGTTCGTTGCCGCAGATTCTCCAACCCTTCGCCGGTTCATGTAAATTCAGGATTATCGGTATCGCGGCACCAAGTCAAGTGCCGATGCCATCGTTCGTCGTCGAACTCCGGAAAGTCGACTCGCAAATGCACACCCCGCGATTCCTCACGTATGAGGGCCGCCTGCACGATGAGCCGCGCGACCAGGAGCATGTTCTGCAGCTCCCAGCCACTGGGTTCGGAGAATGATTGTGGCAGCACATATTTGCACCAATTGTCGATCGTGGTGGCGGCTGACGCGAGCTCGGCATGCTCACGGCGTACCCCCGCCGCACGTCCCATCAGGCTTTTTAGCGAGTTGCGAATGTCCGCCAGGTCCAGTGGCAGGACGGTGGGCATGGCCGGGTCGTTGAGGACGGGCGGGGCTTGGAAGTCATCGGCAATCCTTCGCGCTGCATCGGCCGCCCCACCCCCGGCGTGCGCGCCATAGACCAGCCCCTCCAAAAGACTGTTCGATGCCAAACGGTTCGCCCCGTGCAGTCCGCTCGACGTGGCTTCGCCCGCGGCCCACAATCCCGGGACATTGGTCTGTCCATTCCGGTCGACCAACACTCCACCGATCATGTAGTGGGCACCCGGCCGCACGGGAATTTGGTCCGTCGTGATATCGATTCCGAACTTCGCACAGGTCTGCGCGATGCCGGGAAACCGGGAGCGAACCTGGTCCGCCGGTAAATGACTTACGGTCAAATAGACGCATGGATGATGCGTCTTTGTCATCTGGGAAATGATCGACTGAGCAACAATGTCTCTGGGTGCCAATTCAGCCCGAGAATCGAATTCCGGCATGAAGCGATGCCCGTTCGAATCGACCAGGTGCGCTCCTTCGCCTCGCATCGCTTCGGTGATGAGGCTACGACTGCTACCAGCGATGTAGAGCACCGTTGGGTGGAACTGAAGGAATTCCATGTCCCGCAACACGGCACCGGCACGGTATGCCATCGCGAGCCCGTCGCCGGTAGCCACCGCCGGATTGGTCGACTCGCGATAGATCTGCCCCAAGCCTCCGGTACAGAGAATCGTTTGCTTCGCCCAAACAATCATCTTGCCATGATGCGGATTCCAAATGATCGCACCACGGCACTGACCTTCGAAGACAACCAAGTCGATTGTGAAGGCTTGTTTCCAGAGCTGAATATTGGGAAACCGCTGCGTCCAATGCACGACCGCGCGCATGACCTCTTTGCCCGTGGCATCGCCCAACGCGTGAACGATTCGATGGTGGCTGTGTCCGCCCTCACGTCCGAGTAGCAGTTCGCCAGCTTTCTCGTCGAATTGCGTGCCCCAATCAATAAGCTCTTGAATCCGTTCGGGTGCTTCTCGCACCACCATTTCCACAATCTCTTGATCACACAGGTCGCCGCCCGCGGTGATCGTATCGGCAATATGGTCTTCGAAACGATCATCCGGATCCAAGACGCCCGCGATTCCGCCCTGTGCATAGGTGCTGCTCGATTCCTTCAAATCATCCTTGGTCGCAACAACGACCGATTGATCTTCGCCAATCTCGATCGCCGCTCGCAGCCCAGCAAGTCCCCCGCCGATAATCAGGATATCGGTAAAGTAATGAGGAACACTTTTCGGATGAAAAGGAACAAGATAGCGAGGCACGGGTGTCGTCATACCGGCATTGTAGACCGACGTTCTCGGCTGCAAAACCTTCGTTCGCTAGTCCTTGCCGAGTGCTCGCCGAAAGCTTTTTTGAAAAGCGCGGAATTGATCTCGATACTCCGCCGGTGGATCCGACCGGCTGCTGTCGCTGGACTGCAGCACGCCGTCCTGCGGAGCAACACGGCGCGTTCTCGCACCCGGAGGTCGCAGTCCCAGCCCTTTGAGCCGATCCTCCAAATCACTCATGGACTGACGACCTCGCGTGCCTTGCTGCTGAGCGTTTTGCCGCATCTGCTGCCAGCGGCGTAAGAAGCCCTGAACCTCCTCCGGCGTCCAGCCGAGTCGCTCCAGCAACTCGCGATCGCCTTGTCGATCTTTCAGATAATCGAGTGCCAGATCGGTCGCCTTTCGGGTGTATTCGAGATTTGGATCGTCGCCTGCTCCATCTTGCTGATCGCTTCCTTCGCCCGGCGTCCCATCCGAGGGTAGCCCACCGGATTGTTTCCGCCCTGGGTCGTTCGCGCTGGGATTCGTGTTGTCACCTGGCGTTCCCTGTTCCGTTGAGTCAGACGCTTGCGAATTGGCATCGGCGGCGTCTTCTTGATTCGACCCTGAGCTCGACGTCCCCGGATCGGAAGGCGGCGTGTCGCTGCGATCTTGCTCCCCGCGGCGGTCGTCCTCGGCTCGATCATTCGATGGGTCGCCACCGGGTTCTTGACCGTCTGATTCCTCGCTTGACGGCTGCCGATCTGGACGATTCGCACCCTGATTGCCGGCAGGATCCTGGTTGCTTCTGTCACGATCGGCAGAGCCATCATCGGCAGAGTCTTGGTCGGCAACATCCTGCTCGTTTGAGTTCTGACCGCCCGCATCCTGAGGGTTGGAGCGAGACGAGTCCGTATCTCGACGCTCGGCCGCTTCTCGCTCGGCTGCTTCTCGCTCGGCTGCTTCTCGCTCGGCTGCTTCTCGCTCGGCCGCTTGGCGCTCCGCCTCAGAAGGCTCTTGACCGGTCACGTCATCATTGCGATCGGCTTCGCTGCTTCCTGTTTCGGATCTTTCCGAGGCAGAGTCCGCTGAACGCGGATCCTGGTTCACGCGATCGGCATCGGGTCGATCCGTCGTCGACCGTTCGTTGGGCTGCTCGTCATCGCGTTGCTGGCCATTGCCGGTACGATCGCTGACCTCGCGCTCGGCGGTGTCAGTTTCGTCGCCACGTTGGGGATCGGTCGCGTCGTCGGCACTCTGCCGCTCGCCGCCGGGATCGGACTGATCTTGGGGCTGACCGTTGGGCTGACGATCAGCCGGTTGACGCTGGGCGCCATTTGGATCACTTTGGCCGGGATTGCTTTCCCCAGAATCTGGATCCTGCGGCTCGTTTTGTGACGGGTCGGATTGATCTGTTGGCTGCTGCTCTTGTTGCTTGCGCATCTCGTCCAGAATGCGCTCGAACGCTTCACCATCGTCACTCCCATCGCTGGCGACGGCTTCTTCCTCACCCTGCCTTTGCCCAGTGTCACCTGAAGATCCGTCATTTGAGGATGCAGACTGTGAGTTTGCTTCTTCGTTACCCGACTCCGTTTCGGATGTTTCGTTGTTGCTGGATGGGGATGCGTTCTCGCGATCGTTGTTATCCTGCTCGCCGTCGCCGGCATCGTTGGGCTCCTGCCCCTCGGAACCGGTTGCCGAATCTTGATTGGCATTTTCGCCGTTTTCGGAGGCGTCGGCCGATTCCGAGCCGTCTTGCGATTGATCCGCCTGGGACTGATCGCCCTGCCCTCCCTGGTTGTTCTGTTCATTCCCTGTTTGTGAGGGATCCTGATTCGTTTCTTCATCCGACTGTTCCTCGTCGGAAGCAATGACTCGAATTCGATAGTTCTCGGTGCGACGCAGATTCGCTTCGACGATATTCGACCCCGCGGCACGTCGATTGTCTTCCGCTTCGGCCCAATACACGAGCGTGTCGCCGGCCGCCAAGCCGAGTTCCGCGGGAACGATGTCGTAATTCAATATCGACTGTCCCCGATGCTCCTTATCGAGCATGGGATGCTTGAGCAACTCGAGGCCACCGGAAACTGCATGCAGCCGCACGCGGCGCAAGGCGAAGTCCGGATCGAGCGCTCGGACCTGAACCATCGCTCGACGGTTGGCAGGCAATTCAATCTCCCGTCGGCGGGGCGACAAGATTTCGACCAAGGGAGGCAGGTCCGGCATCACCTCGATTTGATATCGCGCCGGCTGACGGTTTCGTTGACCCTCGGCGTTGGCAAATCGTAATTGAAACGCCGAATACATGGGCGTCGTGCGATCGGCCCCAAGTGCGAGAGTGATTTGCCCCCGCGCGATTTCGCCTTCATGGATCATCGGAACCGACTTGACCGGTTTGTCAGGATCATCGCTGGTTGGATCAAACAATTCGATGTACGCGCTTCGGATCGGTTGATTGGCCAGCGCCTCGATCTTGACACGCGTACCTTCCAGGGCCGAAAGATCACCCTGCCCCGCGACCGTTTGATCAGACAACCCGGTATACGTCGGATACTGGTACGTGACGTTCTGGACATGGATGGCGGGAGCGTCCTTGACCGTCACTCGAAACGACTCAGTCACCGCATCGCCCGCGCGGAGATGATAGGTCAGGTCTTGTTCGATTCCCATCGAGCCAGTCGAAACTTGGCAGGCGAATTGGCTTGAACCCTCGGCGGCGCTCATACCCACCGTTTGATCGACCATTTGACCATCGGCCGTGCTATACACGAGCTCCACCCGCTCGGAGTCGCGCAGACCCCGCACGACAGCCGTCACGGCAAGAGGGGTACCGTGATAGATCTCCACGTTACCCGGTTCCACTTGTTCGATGGTGGTTCGCGAAGGTCGGGCAATCGCTTGCCAAGGCGCAGCAACTCGGGCCACCGATTGAAATGGATCCTTGGGCGAAAGAATCTTGTACGCCGCCATCGCGACAACCAACGCCAAGAGTATGTAGCCAACTCGAATCAGCCCCGATCGATCGACCGCGGTGTCGGCATTGACTTCTGAAAGTCCGCTCGCCGCTTGTCGCCGAACACCATCGTAGATGGCCTGCTTCACACCGGCATCTTCGCCGCGCAGCATGAGGAAGTTGATCAAACTGTTCTTCAGGTCGGGTGATGCCTGTTCGATCGCTTGGGCCGCGTAGACAGGGTTAATCGCGCGTACCAGGCACGGTAGGATCCTCACCACGAAGAACACCGCGCAACCCACAATTAACAACACTAAGGCAACGAGACGAAGCCACAGGTTTAGCCCCACAATCCAGTGGTCAATCAAGGCGAGCACGAGCAGATAGCCGAGGATGCCCGCCAGGAGCATGGCTGAATTCGTCGCCAGTTCGACCAGTCGGACATGGAAACGCGTCGTTTCAATCCGATCCTGGATGAGTTCGTCCTGGTCGACAGACGGCTCGGATGACGCCGCTGCGCCCGCCGATTTTTGGATGGTTGGAGTGGACATCGCCGCTTCGAGTTCCGATTACTTGATGCAAATGGGACGGGTCCGCTGGGGGGAGGCCATCGACCACACATTGTATTATAGTCGACGCTGAACCCAGTTAAGTTCCCAGCGTAATTCCTTTACACCTTGCGCTAAAAGCAGGATTATGACGGCAACCATTCGACTACACCCGGATGACAATGTCGTCGTCGCCATCAACGACCTTCCTCAAGATCATTGGGTTCGCGAAGAGTCGGGTGTGAAGACCGTCGAACCGATCCCGGCCGGCCACAAATTGGCGACGCGCCGGATTGAGGCGGGGCAAGCGGTCACGAAGTACGGGCAGTCCATCGGCAAAGCCGGTCAGCGAATCGAAGCCGGTCAGTGGGTGCACGTGCACAATGTCCAGTGGCGGAGTGAGCAAGGATCTTACGCGTTCTCAACTGACATTCCTCAGCGGACTCAGCCGAGCCATCCGCGATCCTTCCAAGGCTATCGGCGACCCAACGGCAAAGCCGGCACTCGCAATTACCTGGCGGTTCTGTCGAGTGTCAACTGCTCGGCGTCGGTCAGCAAAGCCATCGCCCGACACTTCACGTGTGAACGGCTAGAGAAGTATGCCAATGTCGACGGCGTGGTGGCATTCACTCACGGCAGCGGTTGCGCGATGCAGTTTGCCGGCCAGCAACATCAAATCTTGAATCGAGTCATGGGTGGAATCGCGCGTCACCCGAATGTAGGCGGCTACTTGCTCATCGGCTTGGGATGCGAGAAGGCAACGCTGGACTATTTAGTGGAGGATCAGAGTCTCGTGCAGATTGATGGTTACGGCGTGGCGCAGAGCCCACCGACCTTAACGATGCAGAGCATTGGGGGAACTCAGAAAACGATCGACGAGGGAATTCGGCGGGTCGAGCAACTGCTTCCCCAAGTCAATGACGTGCGGCGTGAACCGATCCCAGCCGAAGAACTGATCGTGGCGACCGAATGCGGTGGTTCGGATGGCAATTCCGGCATCACCGCCAACCCTGCCGTTGGAGTTGCCAGTGATCGTATCGTGGCACATGGTGGGACAGCCATCCTGGCGGAAACATCGGAAATCTTTGGCGCTGAGCATTTACTAACGCGGCGGGCCGTTTCCGAGGACGTTGGGCGCAAGCTGCTAGAGCGGATCGAGTGGTGGCATTGGTACGCGGGCATCTTCGGCGAAACGCTGGACGACAATCGATCAGCCGGAAACGCGGCAGGCGGACTCACGACCATCGCCGAGAAATCGCTCGGTGCGGTTGCCAAAGGCGGCAGCTCAGCCTTAGTCGACGTTTATCAGTACGCCGAGCCACTGACAAAACATGGTTTCGTCATCATGGACTCACCAGGTTTCGATCCGTGCAGTATTACGGGAATGGTCGCCAGCGGTGCCAATATCGTCGTCTTCACCACCGGACGTGGTAGTTGCTACGGCTGTAAGCCTGTCCCGTCAATCAAGGTCGCGACGAACACACCCATGTTCAAGCGGCTGGAAGACGACATGGATATCGACGCGGGTCAGATCCTCTCCGGAACCACGGTCGAAGACGTAGGCGAGCAGATTTTCGAGAAGATTCTGTCCGTCGCCAGTGGTGAAAAGACCAAGAGCGAGCAACACGGTCTTGGCGACGAGGAGTTCGTGCCGTGGCTGATTGGCCCGGTGCTCTAGGTCCACGAGGTCTCGTTGACGACTCGCCTGCCATCTGTTAGCGTCACTGGGTTTACGCGGCCCGAAATTCCGTTTCCTCCCCCAGCCCACACCGAGCACTTGGATGACCAAAATCAAGGTGAAAAATCCGATCGTCGAACTCGACGGCGACGAAATGACGCGGATCATTTGGCAGTTCATCAAAGATCAGCTGATCCAACCTTACTTAGACGTCGATCTCGTCTATTTCGATCTGGGCATTGAATCACGGGACAACTCGGACGATCAGATAACGATCGACGCGGCCAACGCGATCAAGAAGCATGGCGTCGGAGTGAAGTGCGCCACGATCACACCTGATGAGGCGAGGGTTGAGGAATTCAGCCTCAAGCAAATGTGGCGTTCGCCCAATGGAACGATTCGAAACATTTTGGGCGGCACCGTCTTTCGTGAACCGATCATCTGCCGCAACGTACCGCGACTTGTACCAGGCTGGACACAACCGATCGTGATTGGACGTCATGCCTTTGGCGACCAATATCGGGCTACCGACTTCGTCGTGCCCGAAGCGGGCAAGTTAGTCATGCGTTTCGAACCAAACAATGGCAGTCCGCCCATTGAGCGTGAGGTCTACGAATTTCAGTCCGGTGGCATCGCGATGGGGATGTACAACCTGGACGATTCAATTCGTGGATTCGCGCGAGCCTGTTTGAATTATGGTCTTGGCCGCAAGTGGCCAGTCTACATGTCGACCAAGAACACGATTTTGAAGGCCTACGACGGACGCTTCAAAGATCTCTTCCAGGAAGTCTTCGAAGGTGAATTCAAGCATCAGTTTGACGAAGTGGGTATCACCTACGAACATCGGCTCATCGACGACATGGTTGCCTGCGCGATGAAGTGGTCAGGTGGATTTATTTGGGCCTGCAAGAACTACGACGGTGACGTCCAGTCCGACACGGTCGCTCAAGGATTTGGATCGTTGGGTCTCATGACGTCCGTACTGATGACTCCAGACGGCAAGACCGTCGAAGCCGAAGCCGCCCACGGAACGGTGACACGACACTATCGTCTGCATCAGAAGGGACAAGAGACCTCTACCAACCCGATTGCCTCGATCTTTGCCTGGACGCGAGGATTGAAATATCGCGGCCAATTCGACGAAACACCCGATGTCGTGGATTTCGCCAACGCAGTCGAGAGAGTCTGTGTGGAAACCGTCGAATCGGGTCAGATGACGAAGGATCTGGCCCTGTTGATTGGCGACGACCAACCTTGGCTCACTACCAATCAATTCCTCTCGACACTTCGCGACAACTTGCAGCAAGCAATGAAGTAGAAACGAGGATCGTAGACGGAGTTCTTAGTTGTAATTTCTTGATCTTAAGCCAACGTCAGGCCCGTGATGGGCAAGGCATTTTTGGGAGGGCGAGGCTCCTGCCGAGCCGCAAAACGCACTCGCGGTCCCAAGATTAAGAGTAAGAGCTTGCGAGTGGGATTGGGCGCCAAGGGTTTAAAAAACTATCGATGCTGT